>Ga0325405_1007035_pt1 | contig 11339 bp, 7 predicted proteins | sample PopdelMetagenome_21_FD_205663 | JGI IMG/M metagenome (GOLD analysis project Ga0325405, IMG submission 205663) | Populus deltoides microbial communities from Bellville, Georgia, United States - Xylem-Control-R2 | ecosystem: Host-associated > Plants > Phyllosphere > Stem > Wood/Secondary xylem...
CATTTTTTTAACCAAACACATTAAACTACTTTTTACTCAACCTCAGTTTTAACAACAGTTTTAACCAAACATATATTTTTTTCAAACCAACCTCAACTAAAAGTACTTTTTATAAAACAACTTTTTTCAAACCACAACCACAACAGCAACCGCAATACCAAACACACTCATTGTTCAAAAATCTTAATTTTTTCCATTATTTGCAGACAATTTCTTTTTGTTCAAAAAAAGATCTCATTGGTGTGACAGTCCATAGTCTCCATATACGAGCATGTGCATGAAACGCAATTCACCTTTCAGCTAGGTAAACACAATCAAGTGTGTCTGTTTATTTTCATGTTTTAAAAATATTTTAAAAAAATTTATTGTTTTTTTATTATTTTAAGATCATTTTAACATGTTGATGTTAAAAATAATTTTTTAAAAATAATATTTTAATGCATTTCCGATCAAAAACACTTTAAAAAATAATTATTACCATATTCTCAAATATTTTAAATAGACTTAACAAAGTCAATGGTTTTTTTTCCCCAATTAAACTTTAACTTGGTTCAAGTTATATTTCAAGTAATAAATTTTTCATTGCAATTGTTCAAGTTAGGTTTTACCGCTATGATTTAAATTTTTTTTTTGATTAATATGGGTGTTCAGACCAACTTGCACATATCTTGATTAATTCCATAAATTCTAAAATTAACGACTATATAAATCTCAAGTGACTATCATATTTGCTACCACCGGATTATTTACAATATACGCAACAAATTAAATCAATGAAATGTGATTTCATTTCTCTATTTACTAAAACTGTAAATGAAATTCATTTAATTCAAAGAGTGCACGTTGCAGCTTCCAAACCTAACCACGAAACGGTAGCTAGGACCTTAAACTTGGTGGTAGGTAGCAACTAACACGACCATCTCCTTTACAAAAAGGCCCGCCACAGCATTACTCTAACTTCATAGCCATTACTGTGACCTTCTTGCTTGCTGATTCAATAAGTGACTGAGAAAACTACATAAATGGCAACATCCGAAAATGAAAAGAAGATGAAGATACTATGTCTCCATGGATTTAGGACCAGTGGAAGTTTTCTTCAAAGGCAAATTAGCAAGTGGGATCCTTCCATTTTTTCTCAGTTTGACTTGGTATGTAACACTCTAATCATTGATCATGTAATTAGACATTATTGCAAACATTTTACGATCTCATCGGTTGGAAATGTGTAGCCATAGTTACAATCCAAATTTTAACAGAGAAAAGTCGGCATAGGAGAGGGAAAGTAGTGTTTGTTACCTAAGAGAATAATAGAAGACCATAGTATTGGTTTGGTCGATGAATCAGATTCGTGTAATAATTTATGGGATTACGCTCAAATACTGGGGAATACTAATTTTGAACTGGTCATACACCATCATTCAGGATTTTCCAGACGGAGTATTTCCAGCTCGAGGCAAATCTGAAATTGAAGGCATTTTCCCACCACCATACTTTGAGTGGTTCCAGTTCGACAAGGTATGCTAGGATCTCTCCTCTTTTGGGACAAGCAGGATGATATGCCATAGGAAAAGAAATCATCGATAAGATTTCCTTTCCAGGCTCCAAATTTTATATACAAGTATCAGTAAATGCTAATATTTGGAGTGTCAACCTGCAGGACTTTACTGAGTATACAAACCTTGAAGAATGCATCTCGTATTTGTGTGAATACATCACAACTAGAGGTCCTTTTGATGGTTTTCTCGGCTTCTCTCAGGCATGTATCCGTATCAAACTTGTTAAACCCGGCTCGAACTATCACCCAGCTCAGGGCTTGGGTCACAGATTTTTTGTAGAATTTTTTTTTTAAAGATTAAATCTTGTTTTGACTTGGTCAAGTACGAGTTGACTTTTTTAAACCCAGCTTGGTTCAAGGGCTAAGTCTTGGATGAACCTGATAGGCCAGTTTGGGTTTGATAAATGTGATCCGTGTTCTTCTATTTGACTCGTACATCTAGTTTCCCCCCTTTTTTTTATCAAGTCCCTTCTCTTTTCTTCAGGGTGCCACACTCTCAGCCCTGCTACTTGGCTATCAAGCTCAGGTATGTTGACTTTTTTGCTTTCTAGATTGTTTCGAGGCCTTGATAATATCATGTGGGACAATGAAAAGGGCAAATTTTGTGATGAAACAGGGAAAAGTATTGAAGGATCATCCACCCTTTAAACTTTTTGTGTCGGTGTCAGGGTCCAAATTCAGAGATCCAAGCATATGTGATGTTGCCTATAAAGACACCATCAAGGTAAAGTCAGTCCACTTTATAGGAGCCAAAGATTGGTTGAAAGAACCTTCAGAGGACCTCGCCACTGCCTTTGACAGCCCTCTCATCATAAGACATCCACAGGGCCATACTGTTCCTAGACTTGGTAGGTTATGATGCTTATTTTTTTAACTCTAATTAAATTTCTTCGAAAATACTCGACCATGTCAGGTTTTCAAAACTTCCAGTTCAATGCTGCTTTGTTATGTTCATAGTCATTTTACCTGTCTTGGCCCGGTGGGTTGATTAAAAAAATAAGTGATTCAAAGTCTGACCTCTCGGTGAAACTTGGTTGATCTCACCGAGTTGTTTTATGACTTGATTGACCTGAACAAACCCGTCTAAAACCTGTCCGGATCAACTTCAAGATTTCTTTAAAAATAACAAAATGAATGATTGACCTGAACAATCCTCTAACGAGGTTTGACAACTATGATTATGGTTGTAATTGCTATATAAATAACTGAAGTGATTGTCGTTGCATGATCAGTATTTTATGTTGCAACACAGATGAGGCAGCCACGGAGCAGCTACGTGCTTGGGCCACAGAAATTCTCAGTTACAATAACAAAATTCTAAATGGTGAAAATCATGAACTGGAGAATGGAGAAACTAAAGTGGACGATGAAGAAAAAAAGCCAGAAGAGGTCTCTAACAAGATCGATACTACTCAAGTTCAGCAGGATGGAATTGGCATTGAACTAAAGAGAGAAGTTGAAGTTGTGAAAGCCTAAAAGCATCAGAAGCAAATAGCAGGCAATAAAAGGGCAACCATGTTTAGCCCTGTAATGGTTATAATATATTTTTTTCTTGGCATCGTCTCAGCTGAGTTTGGGTGTATCAACCGAGTCACTAATAATCTATTAAGGTTGATCGAGTTTTACTAGCTCAATGTTTTATTCGGTTTAACTAAAAACCTGGCGCAGCTGCAGAAGCAGCAGAACTACACTGTTCAGACAGTAGGCCAAGAGCCTGGAAGCTAATTTCTACTCTCTTCCTCTGTTTTCTTCCTTGTAATCTAAATATTATACTCCTTGTATTCTAGTTAAAAACTCAAAGGCTTGTGCATTAGTTCTCTATAAATCCAGGGTTTCTAGAGAGTTTGTGCTTCTTAAAAGATTGGTAATGGAAGGAGTTAGACAACTATATTTTGAATGCCATGCTTGAGATATCATATCATCTTTTGTGATGCAAATTTCTCTGCAGGCATGATCATGTAGGCTGGATAGTACAACACAATAATCAGAAGGTGTTGATATTATCGACCAAATAATAACAATAAAAATAAAAAAAATCTGAATGTCTAAACCTAGAAATTATAAGCTTAAAACCTCACTCGTGGGTTTAGTTTTTAATCAAATTAGATAAAATATTAACCTAATAAAAATTAATTGATTATATAAAATCTTTTCAAGTCAACACCTATAATTCTTTTTTAAATAAAACAATATCATTTTAATAAATATAGTTGACTTTTAGAACTTTTCTTGAATGAATCTCAAAATAAAATCTTAATATAAATTGTATTCAAAGTTCTAACATTCCTTAAGTTATGTTAATGAAAATATAATTGAGGTGCATGTGCCATAGGGATCAATTACGAGAAAGCAAATAATATGTTATGATTTATATAAAAAATTAAAATACATTATTTTTATTCTTTTTTCATATTTTTTTTTATTAACGTGGATGTCCGGGCCAGCTTGCGCGTATCTCGACTAATCCCACGAGCCCTAAAGTTAACGACCATGTAAGCCTCTAGTGATTTTAAGATTTATGGGACTCGAACTAGTAACCTTCAGAGAGCAAAATTAATATCTGACCAGTTAAACTACACCTCTCAGGATTGTTTTTCTCTGCGCTTTGCCCAAGAAACAAAGAAATGTACAATAAGTTGATACTACACATGCCATTGTTATTAGTTATAGTTATTAAACTTAATTTGATAAATCAACTTGATGATTGATAGCTTGGCTAAGACTAAATTATTTTTCAAATCATCTTCAAAATTCACTCTAATTAAACCTGAATTATTCAATGAGTTAACTTAGAACCCTATCAAAACTAGTGATACCTGAATGAGTTAATTTTAATATTTTTTTAATTTTTTTTTTCAAAAATAACATTATTTAAGTATTTTCTTAAAATTTTGTTCAAAAAGTATTTTTTCTTTAAATTGAAACGATGTTATTAGTTGTTAAATCAGAAAACTCATGAGATGTGTCTTAGGCCAGGTCAAGTATCAGACTGGATTTAATACTATGGTAGGCAAGAATCTTATATGGGCCAGGTTTTCCCTACAAGGTCTGAGAAACTATTTCTGTTTGGCCTGCGTATTTGGGTCTAGGTAGTTCGGCAGAATGTTATATTTTCCGATAATTAGGCCCAATATAATTAAAAAGGCACGCGATGCTTGTAAATCAGCTTCAAAGAAATTTAATTTTACCGTAATTTCTCCAGAGATCTAAAAATCTTCAAAACTAAACCATTGTAATCGCTTTAGCAGCAGAAGCGAGGTCAAACCGACGTCAAATCTCGCAAATCTGCTGCGTTTTCCACTCAGAAAATGGCGACTACGACTGAGGTCAGTCTCTCTCTCTGCGTCTTCGAAGCGATCAAACTGATTACTCTGTTCACGAGATCTAACAAAATCCGGTTTTGTTTTATGAAAATTTACAGGCGCAATCAAATAATGAAATCGCTAAAAGTGTGTTTGATTTAGGAGCTTTTGTTGGTGATTTAGGCTCCATTGAAGATGATGCCGCTAGGTACATTTTTTGTTGTTAATTAACATAAATATTATTTATTTATTTATTTATATTTTTTTGCTTATGTAGTGATGATATATCATTAGAAGGACTTGAGCAGGAACTAGAAGAATGCAGAAATGATGATGTAAGTATTTATTTATTTCTGATATTTATAGTTTATTTTTTTTCTTATTAATGTTTTTAGACTGGATTGTTGATTTATTTGTCATATTTTTATTATAAGTATTTTTTTTATTAATGTTTTTAGACTGAATTGTTGATTTACGTTCTTTTTAAAAATGGTTTTTACTGTTTGATGTGTAGGTAGTTACGAATATATTGTCGAAAGGGACGAAATTGAGAGATCACACGAAAGGGGTTGAGAATAATTTACGGCAAGTTGAGTTGGATTCGATTCAGGTTGGTGGTTAGTTCTTGGTAATTTTTTTACCATGTTTTCATGCATTGATGCATGATTATGTTGGTATCTTGAAATGTTGCAGGATTATATAAAAGAAAGTGATAATTTAGTGTCTCTTCATGAGCAAATTCGCGATTGTGATATCATCTTGTCGCAGATGGAAACTCTACTTAGTGGTTTCCAGGTATGATCATAAATTTGTAGTAATTTGTTTGAGATGATTTGGTTATATGAATGTTTATGAATTGCCTTTTTGGTAATATCTGAAAATGTTTTGTCCGTGGGGGATTTGGATTGTTTTTCTTGTTGCAACTGAATTGTGTTTAATTTTGAAATTTTGTTAGGGTGAGATTGGTTCTATAAGTTCGGACATTAAGATTCTCCAGGAGAAGTCGATGGATATGGGTCTGAAGCTAAAGAATCGCAAGGTGTGGTATCTTTTTTGCTAGAAAAGCTGTCATTCGCATCTTTTCATTGTCTGCATTGATTCTGGAGAATCGCATTTATGTCATGCTTTGGATGCGGATTATGGTGTTGACCTTTAGTTCTCTTTACTCAGCACAAGAAAGAAGTGGGGATTAGGGATTTTCTTTTTCTTGTTCCTTATGAGTTTGGGAAGAGAGATAGCTTGTTGAGTTAACCATAGGATCTTAAGGTGTTATGACTCTGCTGTTTGTAAAGTCTTTTAGTTGTTTGGAAATTTTACTGTTCTTGGATTTCTAGTCAACACATAAGTGTGATGGTTCTAATAAGGTGTTTAGTATGTTTGCTGTTATCATTGTTCTGCACTGCTGACATGAGCTTGTGCATATCTGATCGGGAACACTGTAGCATGTATTTAGTTGTCATTCTCATATGGGCATGTCCATTTTAAGTAAACATATTGCCTCTAAGTAATGTTTTACTTCAAGCTAAAAGTTCACATCTACGTCTAATGTTTTAACGGTCCTTTTCCCTATATGTCTGTTATCTTATGTTTCTGTGTTACTTGAACAGGCAGCTGAATCAAAACTGGCAAAATTTGTTGAAGACATTATAGTCCCTCCCAGAATGGTAGACATAATTGTTGATGGAGAGGTACTTCTGATTTATGTTCCCTCACATTTTTTTTTTGAAAAGAGGGTAAAAGCTTGCACTCTAATGCTGATTTTTGATTTAGCCTATTCATGTGGAGTTTGTTGTATTTATTCATGTTCATCAGCACCAATATACTTGCAGTGCAACTCTTTTTTTTCCAGGTTAACGAGGAGTATTTTAGAACTCTCGAAATACTTAGTAAGAAGCTGAAGTTTGTTGAAGCAGATCAATTGATTAAAGGTTCTAAAGCTCTGAAAGATGTTCAGCCTGAGCTTGAAAAGCTCAGGCAGAAAGCAGTTACAAAGGTTGATAACTCTACTAGATGCCTGATGGAGTTCATTAGTTAGTAATTTGCTTACTTGTTTATTGATAAGTTATTCCTCAAGTGATTTTTTACTGCAAAATTGTATTTTGCTAATAGCTTTCCTTGGTAATGTGTACATTGATATGGCACTATATTTATATTTTTGCAGGTGTTTGACTTCATTGTTCAGAAACTCTATGCCTTGAGAAAACCCAAAACAAATATTCAGATCCTTCAACAGAGTGTTCTTTTAAAAAACAAGTGAGTTGTGCATCCAAAGTGGTGCTTATGTAGTATGTGCTCTGATGTTTACTTTTGAGCCCATTATTATTTTGCTACTTGTGTGTGCTTGTTGTAGTCGACTAAATGGTTGGATGAAATTGTAGGTATGTCATTTCTTTCCTCAAGGAACATGCCAACGAGGTATATATTGAGGTTCGTGCAGCATACGTCGATACGATGAACAAGGTGAATGCATTAGAATTTCATCTGCCTTTGAATATAGACTTTCTAGGACTTTCATACCTCATCTCTCCCTTTTCATTTATTGTTCGGTGGAGTGCACCACTTCATTTTCTCATTATTTCTAACATGAGAATATCTACTAAAGCTTCTGTAGTTGTAAATATGATTTTGATCTACTGCAGTAATGACCTTGGCTTTCCAAATGGTGTACATGCTTCGATTATTTTAATTTCTTTTCAATGCTACCTGCATCATACCTCATATGTCCTTACTTCTATGTATCAGACGACCACATTTTAACACCTAATTCAATTCTGCTTGCTTTTAAGCACCGTGTAATTTAAATCCCAAGTTACCATGGTGAAAATATATGCATGAGTTTTCAAGTTCTGCTGGGCTTTCTGCAGGTACTTAGTGCACATTTCCGTGCTTACATTCAAGCATTGGAGAAATTGCAGTTAGATATAGCAACATCTAGTGATTTGATTGGTGTTGAGACCACAAGAAGCACTGGTCTTTTCTCAACTGCAAGAGGACCGCTAAAGAATAAATCAGCTGTATTTGCTCTGGGGGAGAGGATCAACATTTTGAAGGTTTTTGTTTTCAGTTCTTTTGAACTGGATTTAAAATATTAATTTCTATCATTTTTTGTGATAATTTTTGGAGGATAGTTGCCTAATTTATGGCAGAACGTGTTTCTTTGTAGGTGGCATTCTTTTTAGCCAAACTTGATTCACTTTTAGAGTTTTAATTGGTTTCAGGACATGGATCAACCAGCATTGATTCCTCATATAGCTGAAGCTGGTTCCCAAAAGTATCCTTATGAGGTTCTTTTCAGGAGCTTGCACAAGCTGCTAATGGATACTGCTACTTCCGAGTATGCTAGACTTGCTCTGCTCCTTGATTTTGTTTTCTAGTGATTGGGAAATTCTAAATCCAAGCATGCAAGAATTTCAACAATTTCTCATTCTGCAGGTATCTTTTCTGTGATGATTTCTTCGGGGAAGAATCCATTTTTTATGAAATTTTTGCAGGTAATTGCAAAAGTTTTTTATAGTAATCGTAGAAAGTATTTCCTACACAAATGCTGAAATGAATTTTGTTGGAATTCACTGTTTACTTGTGCTTGTAGGATTGTATGCCAAATTAACACAAAATACTTTAGTAACAAAAAGCTCTCATTAGTTATGGTCCAAAATAGAATATAGAGGGAAAGGATTCATGCAGGTCATGCTGAGGAGTTTGGGATATAGTTTAAGTTGGGATGAGCTGTGCTAGTATTATTGTTTTTATTCTCTCCCTTGAATGAGACCATCCATGATTTGTTTGTTTCAAAATTTAGACTTGTTATTGCTTTCCGCAGAAAAAAAGAAATTTCTTTACTTGCCTACTTAAAAAAGTTTTTGTATTCTGTTGCTAATATGGAGAGAAACTAATTACTTTTCATTCATTTCTGTAATTTCATCAGGCCCATTTGCTGTTGTTGATGAACACTTCAATTCAATACTACCTAATTGCTATGATGCCATAGGCCTGATGCTAATGATTCGCATAATACATCAGCACCAGGTCAAAATCTTTCCATAATTACCATGTCAATGTGTTCAATTCACTTTTCTTAAGCAATCTGATGTTGTTATTATAATTGCTAGACCACTACAGTACATTTTGTGGTATTTTAGTTTGAATCTTGGCTTGTGTTGAACATTTGTGTGCTTTGTGCTGGCTGGCTTCTCTGGCTCAAACAATGAGAAAGAAAAAAGCTTGCGATAAAAACGTGGACAGATTGGTATGCTTGCAAGGAGTTCATCTATTTCTGATACCTGCTTTCACTTTTCAGCTCATTATGTCTCGGCGGCGGATTCCATGCCTGGATTCATATTTGGACAAGGTATGTTATATTCTTACTAAGTTTATTCATTTCATGTGTCCATACATGTAATAACATTTTGGCTTTTTTATAAATGGAGCTTTTAGAGTTTATATGGGTCTGTGGATCAAGAAGGAGATCTACATATGGGCAGTTGATACTATACTACATTGTGCTGCACGGCAGCAATTTCTTACCATACCTAATGACAAATGTGATTAATTGTTAACTTGATTGAGCAGGTCAACATTGCTTTATGGCCTCGTTTTAAGATGGTATTTGACTTGCACCTTAGCAGCCTCCGTAATGCAAATGTAAAGACATTGTGGGAAGATGACGTCCATCCTCATTATGTTATGAGGCGTTATGCTGAATTTACAGCTTCTCTTATTCACCTTAATGTTGAATATGGAGATGGACAGGTTAGATATATTTCCAAGTTAGAGATATAAAAATATATTAAATTGTTGTTTGAACAACATTTGTTTGTTTCTTGTTCCCCCCTAGTCATGTAATGCTCATGATTTTTGGCCTCCCAATATTTGCAGCTTGAATTGAATATGGAGAGGCTGAGAATGGCCATTGATGACTTGCTCATGAAGCTTGCTAAAACATTCCCAAAACCAAAACCACAAATTGTGTTCCTTATAAACAACTATGATATGACGATCGCTGTTTTGAAGGTAGATAACTACTTTGTAAAATAGATTTTCACTCGGCTGACTCAAGTTCCTTGGTCAATTTGTAACGCCTATTAGATTTGACTGTTCTTACTCTTTGCACTGCCCACTTGTTCTCCCATCATTTGAATTTTAGGAAGCTGGCTCAGAAGGTGGGAAAATTCAATTGCACTTCGAGGAACTGCTGAAGAGCAACACGTCGATGTTTGTGGTAAGCATTTTCTGCTGACAAGGAATTGCTTTCTTTGATGATATTCACGTTGGCAATATCTTGAAAATTGATTCCCCCCCTACCTGTTATATAAGAACAATCATAAAAGGGGAAGCAAAATGGGTGAAATAATTAATTAAGAGTCACGCCGAAGGTCCTGTGAGATATCATCCTATCCGAGGACATCCTCTCCTAAAAATTAAGTTCCTTTTGCTTTATCTTCCTACTGTAATTTCATTGGCAGTTTGTGTATTGCCCACTCCCTGCAGGAAGAGCTGCTACTAGAGCATTTTAGTGACCTAATCAAGTTCGTGAAATCCCGAGCCTGTAAGTTTATATTTCAACATGTCATTTGTAAGATTTCAGCATTCATTTCATTATTAAAGGAGATGGCCTCACTTGCAAGTTATTTGCCAGCGGAGGAACCGGGTTCTAGCACCGAGAAGCCCATAACTGTTGCTGAAGTCGAGACAATTGTGAAGGATTTTGCAAGCAGATGGAAAGCTGCAATAGAGCTGATGCACAAAGATGTTATCACCTCTTTCAGCAACTTCTTATGTGGCATGGAGATATTGAGAGCTGCATTGACACAGCTCCTGCTTTATTATACTAGGCTATCAGATACAATAAAGAAGATCGTCGGCGGGTCTGCGCTGAACAAGGATCTTGTGTCTATATCGTCAATCATGTACGAAATCAGGAAATATTCAAGGACTTTCTAGATCATTGATGTTATGTTAGCAAACACAATATCCTACCAAGTCCATGGATCGAAAGAGTAAGCATGTATTATCAGCCGTAGCAAGTACTCTTCGACTTTGGAAAGTATTAGACAACAAAAATCGCACAAAAACAATTGCTCACGGACAGAATTCAGCTTCGCAGTTGTTGAGGAAGTTTCTTCACTTGGTTCATGTTCGGTGTGGAATGCCGCCGTCTGATTCGTGAAAGCTTTGCCGTGATTTTGATGGTGTCTGATTTTCGGATATCAGCGTGTTCTTTCAAGGTGTTTATTTTTATTTTTATTTTATTTCATCTCTCTCTTACAGCACGAAATCATGATGTCTGATTTGTAAAATGCATGGATTTATTGAAAATCTCTTGAAAAGAAGCAAAAGCCAGGCTAGCACTAGAGTTAAAGCAAGAGGCAAAAGTTCAGTTTTATACAAAATGCTGAGGAATGTATGCAACCAGTATGATAACACCTGGTCTGACAAATCATGTCGGTGTCTCGGATTTATCTTTTTTTTTTTTTTTGTTATAT
>Ga0325405_1007036_pt1 | contig 11339 bp, 8 predicted proteins | sample PopdelMetagenome_21_FD_205663 | JGI IMG/M metagenome (GOLD analysis project Ga0325405, IMG submission 205663) | Populus deltoides microbial communities from Bellville, Georgia, United States - Xylem-Control-R2 | ecosystem: Host-associated > Plants > Phyllosphere > Stem > Wood/Secondary xylem...
TGAATTTTCTATTTTAGAAGTAGAAAATTTAATCTCAACCCACTTGGAGTAATAAATAAAATTAAAAGATCATTTAGAGATTTGACAAACAAAATAAAAAACAAAAGGACTTCTTAAATGGTAAATTCTAAAAGAGATTATACATTTTCTTGATTGGTTCATTAATTTATCAATAAATTAAGATGTGTTTTATTCTTGGTGGAAAAAAAAAGAAAAGAAATTAAGATGTGTTTTCAATTCAAGTTCGTGATTCTAGCACGTACTATGAGTGAGGCACATGCCCTTTTACCATTGTGCTACAAATCTTACAAGATGTCGTGCTATGGATTCCCAGTTCTCCTTCAAGATCAACCATACATGATTCATCCAAAAAAACAAAAAATCATACACAATATAGTTTGGAGTTGTTAAGTTGTTTAGTTACATTAAAGAATTCAAGCACATTCAGCCATTGATCCCACCTCTTAAGTCTATGAACTGCCACAGTTTCTGGTATGAGCTCATGCGAGCACCTCCCATTTGTTCCTGGATAATCATACATTGCAGGCTTGTTGGAGAACCTGTTTTTGGCCTTGTTTCCCATCTTCAACCATTTCCCAACCATCTTGTCTTCTGGCCCAACTGTGTTATTCTCAGGGATTTCAGACTTGCCAATCCATTCAACAAGGTCCCAGGACAGCAAAAACCCCATCCCTGACATGTAATCCGCAAATGGATTCATGCTATTGCAAGGGATTACAAAACCATAATACAGGTCTTGCCATGGTAGTGGCTTTAGTGACAAAGACAATGGCTCAAGCCTAATGAAAACATCATCATCAGCTTTCATGACATAGTCATAATGTCTTGGTAGGATATGCGGGAGTGAAGAGAAGTATGCATAGGTCTTGCCATTGTTCATATTCTCAATGCAATCAAGAATGATGATGTCGTTGAACCGAAGGATTTCTAGAGCTATGAGTACCCTTTGTTCAGGCTTTGTGAGATTGCAAAATACAAACTTTACATCAATTTCAGCTATCGAAGATGATTGGATTCCATAGACAAGGCGAAGGAAATGGCGGCGATCATAGTTATCCGGGCGGGTTAAGATTCCGATCAGGATGCTAAATTTGGTTTCTGTATGAGGTGTTTTGGTGAGTGTAATGGAATGGTTGTTGGATGAAGCTAGGAGAAGTGATTTCACTCTGATGTTGAACAAGATGTAGAAAAAGAAAAGGAGGAAGAGAACAAGAGATGGCAGCGCAATGAGAATCACCCTCCTTTGCTTCATTATGGAGGCTGTTCTTGTGATAATGGCTCCAAGGCTGGGAAGATAAATAGAAGAAGAAGAAGAGGGAAGATGAAGTGAAGATGCGGGAAGTGAAATCCATGCTCTGCTCTGTCATGTTTTGGCTGACAGTCCTTTGTTTGAGGAACTTTTGGTCTTGTAGTCATGCTTTTCTTCATTACAAGAAAGTATCAGGAGTTACCTTAACATGTGATCTAGCTTTACAGAGTCGTTATCACATTGCCATTGTTCTGTAGATTAGAGTGAGAACATGCTGTAACACCTTCAAGCATAGGGCTCACATTTTTGGGCAGGCAATTTTTAGATGTTTGATCAATTTGGCGTTCTACTTTTCAGAAATAACTAGCAGTAAGCATATATATATATAAAAGATATTCATCCAGTGGATCAACTCGGTGAATTGTTGACTCGAAGTATGATTAGCACTGAATTTAATTAAAAAAATATCATTTTAATTTTTAAAAAAATATGTTTCAAAATAAAAAAATAACTTTGCTGATCCAAAATTTCAATCTTAGAGTAGATCGAATCTTGAGCTAGGTTTTATAATATTAATCTACAACTCTAGTTTTAGATCAAATGAGATGATGAGCAATAACTAGAAAAAATTGAATTTGATTTATTGAAAGAAAAGAAAAGAAAATCCTGATAACTCCATGTTGAGAGAGGGGAACAAAACCCATTTACATTCCTGAATTGACTACAAAATCAACCCAACCCTACCCAAACTCAAACCCTAGACAGCTATGATTTTGCACTTTCTCCTTGATATGTATAGACAGAATAGCCAACCCTGGCAGTAGATTCTGTACAGATGCCACTTTGAGAGGAAAATTGGGTTCCACTTACCTGCACAAGGCGAAAGAAATCCTTGTTAGGTTCAATTCAAGATGCACAACTCAACCGGTTCTTACTTTCAGTCAGGTTTCATGTCTGACATAGCACAGCATTTAACAAACAGGAAAACCTATTGAAGGCCTTTTTGGATAGGAGCCTACCAACCAGAACTCACTCCAAACTCGTAGCGATTCTTTACTTTCGTTTGTTCAGAGAGCATCATAGTGTAAGCCTATGCTATTGGACCCCCCCAAAAGTTGAGAAAAAGGCTACACTGATAAGCATTGAGTGCAACTGCTAGATTGTTAAAGGCACCTCCTGCAATTGCCATTACTGTCATAATTGTTGGTCCAGAGAGCTTGGATAGGAAATGCTACATAGATAAATAACTACGACAGACAGTTGACCAACATGAATAGCCTCTCTTTGACAAAATTCTATAGTGTTTGAACTGTAACTACCAATACTTGTAGCATGGGAGAGAAATAGACACAAGGATGGGTCCATGAATAAATCGGCCATTTCTTCCTGAATCAAATCCCTTGTATCATCAAAATATCAAATAGAACTCCGATAATTAAGTTCTAACCCAAGCAAGTCATCTCTTCCTGGGCACCTTAAAAAAAAACTCAAGCTCCTCAAAACAGCCATGACAATTCTGTTTCCCAACATCTAACTTTACTATATCAAAATCAATGTACAAGCACTTCCATGGATTTACTTATCTGCACATCTTTGTTTCCTATATCAAAGCATATCCTATATCAAAATGACAATCACAGCAGATCTGAAAAAAACTTCAATAGAAATGGGCAAATAGATTAAGAAAGAAATAAACATGAAAGACAAAAGTTCAGTTCTGTATTGTACCTGTGAGTTAAGATCATAGACAAACAACAAACACATTTAATCAATTGAACAAACAAACAAACAAAATTTACCACATTTACAGCCAATATATCACTTCCATCTAAAAGGAATCAACAATTTAGTGAATCAACAAGTCATAGCAGAAATAATTACCTTAAGAGAAAACTCATTGCTGATTCCCAGATCCATGTGCATCAGGGTTGCTAGTATTCTGCTGCTGCTGTAGCTGGAGCAGGAGGTTGGCTGCAAACTGCAGCGTTGACTGGTATCTCTGATTCTTATCAGCCTCTGAGATACCCCGCCCAGATACAGAAAGAGCAGGTTGGAATTGCTGCACTTGACTGGGAAGCTCCCTATTCCCTCTGTCTGCAGATGGTGGGATCCCATATTGGGTCTGGGAAAAATTTGTGCCCTGAACCTGACAAAACAATGTATCAGTATCATTAGGTTTCTGAATAACTGATGGACTGTACGGATCCATAACATATGTTCCATGGACCACCCAATAGCCTTTCTGAGTGCTATGAGGAACTTCGAACAGATTTTGCTGGCTGACCTGTGGAGACAAAGCAAACTGTCCACTTTGAGAAGGCATGGAAAAGCTAGTCAATGGCCTGGATGGAGTTGCACTCTGATGAGATAGGCTGACAGTAGAATCTTGGATTTGACTGTTTCTAGGGACCACATTTGTTGAATGACTATATGTGCTGGGGACAGATGGGCCAGGCTGGAACTGAGACTGAACCTGCACCTGATAATTCAAGTGGTTCCCAAATTGTAAATGACTTGTATTTCCAGAAACTTGATTATCATGCTTCCATCCCTGAGAGGAAGTTCCTTTTTCAGGGATAACTGGAGAAAACGGTGGCCTGACAATAGGAGAGCCCAATTCTGGTTGGTTACTTTCTGAACTAGACTGCTTATTGGCAGGCAGTAAAGTTGAAAGAGTAGCAATAAGTTCAGGTGTCAAAAATCCAGCAGAGGACGGTGCTGCACTGTGATTTGAGGCATATTCTTGGGGGACTGGCAGCACTGCATGGGACACTGTTGTCAACGGATAAATTGGTTTTGAAGGAAGCTTTGAATCCTCATGCAAAACCCTGTTATGATGGATTGACATCACTTGCTCCTCCTGCTGATGGAGCAAATTATAGTCAGCTTCTGGTGGTGAAATCTGATTGTTCGTGTACTGAGAAAAATGGATGGGCTGAGGCAATTGTTGCCGCATTGATGTATTGTTAGGGGCCTGCTGCGGCAACTTGAGAACTACACCATACAGGCGTTCAGGTCCTGCAACTTTCAACACATTCTTTAAGAAATCTGATGGGGGCACGAGAAATAGAGTGGTCCCATCATCAAACTTTGCTACACCAGCTCGATTCTTCGAACCCAAGTAATGCAAAAATTCCGTATAGGAAGCAAAATCATCCTCACTGTCCGGTAAGAAGAAAACAATGTCAAACCCAATTGCCTCAGCATAGTGTTTAGCCAGCACATCCAGCCCCGTCCTTGCCGAGCAATTTATGACAGGAGGTCTACAAAATGGGAAGATCACATGTTAGGGTGGAAAAGGATGTTACTGCTCAAGTGCATGATGGAAAAGGTGAAATGCTAATGAGAACAAAGCTTTTGTTGAGTGGTGTCATCCAGTGACAGCTAATTTTGAAGCCAGAGGAGAAGACTTGGAGTTAGTCAGGAAGGAATTAGGAATGTTGTAACTCAGAGTTAGCAAAAGAATATTTATGATGCAAAATGATGTTTCAGCAAAAAACAACACCAGGAAATTTAATGATGATAGAGAAAAGGCATTATGAGCAACTTCATGCAGACATTTAAGGTAAAGAGTTTTTGTACATTTCAAGGAAATTTAGCAGGCCAACCGACCAAATCTCAGCTTCTACAACAAGCAGAAACAAATAATTCTGTAAGGGAATCTATTGGGTGAAACCATTTTACATAAAGAAGCATGTGTTATAAGTAAACAAAATTAGATACAGGCTACAACATCTCAAATGCTTGCAATGTGTAAAAGGCATCGACAAGAATTATTAAGAGCAAATTTCATACTCACATCTCTGATTCTATCCCTTTTCCTACAGGGACACAACGGGCATGGCATACAGGCATTCCACCCTTGGCCACAATCCCACGCCATATGAAATTATCATCAAAATGACCCTTAAGCCTACCACCAACTGGACTAAGACTATTATTCCCCTGGAAACTTGGATATGCACCTCTAGGACCTAGCCCATATGCTTTGTCCAAATCCAAATCACGATCACCCATCTTTCTAGCAGGAAAAGAATCATCATCAACAGACGGTGCAGAATCAATCCTTGACCGCTTGGCGTCCCTAGGAAACTGGCTTGGATCAAGCACATCCCAACCACTAGAAACTGACCTCATGGGTGGCCTGATACCTGAAGCAGGAGAAGGGAGGATCCCAGATGCAGGATCTCGGTCGCTATGTGATGGAGCCAAATCATTATGTTCTCCACCTTGAAGTATAGGGTCAAAAACACCTTGAGGACCAAAAGGCCACACTGGCAGGTTCGGTCTATGAGTGCCACTGGGTGGAAATGGACCAGGAAAATTTCTTGGCCCACCAGGTTGATCAAACATGATGTCCATAGGCGCAAAAGGATGTTTGTTAAACATTTCCAGCCTAGGACCTTTAACTCCAGGATAGACACCAGAGTCCTCTTTCCCAGGTGCCAGTCCACTACTTGAGAACGTAATTGTGATACGAGGATCACAGAAAAGCCGCCCTTGCAAGCCTTCTTTGGCACGCCGGGCTTCATCAACACTTCTAAATTCCACAAATGAATAATGCCTCGAAGGAAAGCTTTTAATTTTCTCAATCTCACCAAAAAGAATCATGGCATTATGTATCATTTGTTCATCAATCCGCACAGAAGGAGGATATCCTATCCACAAAATATTGCTGGGTTGGCCATCTTTCCACTCCCCTGGAGATTTAGGTATCTACAACATAAAAAACGAAAATTCAGAATATAATCCACATGAACAGACTACAACCAAACAAAATCTAGCTCATCTAAGCCAGTTTAAGCATTACCGACCAACTAAAAATCTATTCAAATATCACTGCATGAAGCCAAGTTTCTCCCACAAAACCACAGAATAAGTTCAGGCTTGCAACTCTAGTCTGCAGTAAATGCTCCTTAAGGTTGTGAAATGAGCACAAGGGCATACAACCAGCAGACATGTAATAACTTAACATGCTAGTTAAGGAAAGGAGAAATAAGAGAGCTTTGCAATTGTATTGGAATTAGGGTTGTTCACAATTTATCACCTGAGGTCGTCTTACTCCATAATGTGTTGATGAAAACTGATCTTGTCTTGAATCATGAAAGTCGGGTAATTGTTCCTGGAGCCAGTAAAGAAAATGTCACCTCTGTTTATACAATGGACTGAAAGGGAAAAACGAAAAACTATACCATTCAAACATAAAGGATCCATTTGAAAAGAACAAAAAATTTACAATCAGGGGTGTCATAGGAGGACAACACATTGAGTACATGCCAGAATCACTTTAGTTTTCTTGTATTATGGAAGCTCTATCAGTGAAGTCCCTAGGCCAAAAATAGATATAAACACGTTCGAAAGATATCAACTTACTCTTCTTGAGGATTGTGTTCGAAGGAAATCCACACGTAACTGACCACCACCAATTTTCTTTCCATTCATGTTTTTCATGGCTTGGGAAGCATCTTCCAGTTTGAAATACTCCACATATGCGGTATTTTGATCTCTACGAAACTTGAAATCCTCAATTTTACCGAACTTGAGAAACTCTTCTTCCAGCCATTCCTCAGAAACTGATGAGCCTATTCCACCCACCCATAGATGCCTGCTAGGTTTGGCCTGAAAGAAGAAGAAGAAGAAGAAGCTCACCCGACATGTTTTGCACCAGTAAATTCTTAAACACAAAAAAAAAAAAAAATCCTTGTTAAAATCAAGGGACACGTGCTCTCATGGGAAAAAAAACATGTTGCCTGTATTACCATTTTCGAGACCTATTACAAAAGTAACTTCATAGTTACCAACTTGTCAATTTTCCATTAGGAGAGTATTTACAGAAACAGACAGATTCTTGAAAACTTGCCACTGTACAATCATTTGGTGAGAAAAGATGATATTATAATTCTTTCTTCATGTTTTTCAGGTTGATAGCTATGAAACTTACTAAGGCTTTCAAAGGAGTAACTCCATTTTCTTTCCTTTTTCCTTGCCATGATAAAAGAAGACAATGATCTTTAAGAGAGGAACTGCTTTAGTACATGTTTCTAGAGTATGAATCTCTTAGTAATGTCTTCGGACATGCTCCAATTTGCTTTTGAAAGTTCTATCTCCCACATGTGACTAAGTACAAAGATCAACGGGAAGAAGCCAAATGTTTAACTGGGTATTTTGATGGCTAAAATGATGCAGATTCCATTATGCAGCTATTAAAGACCTACTTTAGCTAATAAAATCCTAAACTATTCCTGAGGTAAAATTGTGTACTCTGTCAAATTCAAGAAATAAACCATATGCGATAAAAAAAAAAAAAGTTTTTCATTGCTTAGGATTTATCTTCAAATTCATAAAATTAAAACTTTTGCATGTACCCCAGGTACATTCAAAATTTGAACTTTATATTTAGATTAAGATTTCCTTCTCATCCAATATTCAGCAGCCTGCAATTTTGGTTAAATATCCTTTCTGAAATGTCATGGATGATGACTACTAGTTCCCACACGGTAGACACACGATTACGAGCTTAAGGCGTAAGGTAGCGTTATACATACCCAATTTAGAGATCGATAATACAATGCAAGGCTGTATTCATTAGTGGGCAAGTTAATTAAAATTAACTCAAGTTAACAAAAAAATAAATTAATATCATAAACAATATTGCTTTTAAAAAAAACAACGAAATATATAATCAAATTACAAATCAACCTGAATTTTTAACCAAATTACTTCTTTATTATGAAACTTGAGTTTTTAATCAAATCACACCATATTTTATTTTTTTATGAAACCTATTCTAGGCTGGTCTGAGTTAAACAAAAACGTTATGCATATATTTTGGATTGGCAAATTCACGTTTGTACATCTGATAAATTTCCAGAAATTATCCCTTTTCCCTAATTTTCCTCTTCATTATTTTTTTTTAGCATATTCAATGATCGTGGTAAAGCTCTGTATCCAGAGATGCAAGAAACTTATCATGTTAAAGAAAAACCATAGGCCCTAATGGGATTTGACCACCAATTTGCTGTCTAAACAGCAACTTCACGACATCCATTGAATTGAATGACAATTGGATTTAGCTTTGCCAGTCATTTACACCGCAGACAATTATGATTTGCAATTCATTGACGAATACCCAATGGCGAGGAAAAAGAGTCGGACAACAGCTATATCCTTTTTCCTCTTTTTCTTGATGATGTAGAATGGAATGTGAATTCCTTATTCCTCTCTTATTTCTTAATGACGCTGAATGTAGTATGAATTTGATAGTTATTGGAGTGGAATACGAATTTTTGTCGGGCAATGGTGGCAGTTTGAAAAAAAAAATTATAAATTATAATTTTTTTAATCAAGATTCTTTTCAAGTAATTCTATACAGATAAAATGTAGTACGGGTTAATTATCAAAAAACACTTTTAAAACTGTAATGGAGGGGAAAAAAAAATTCAACTACGACCCTTTGAAATTTTTTTAAAAGAATCTGTTTTTAATATTTTTACCTCTATCAACCCTCTAATTAATCTCTCAAAAAGTAACCAAAAAAACTGATAATAAATCATTATACTACAATAATCATATTTAAAAAAAAAAACAAAAACCCAATTTTCAAATGAACCATAATGTCCTCTCTAAATCACTTAAAACCGTATTTTTATGTGGATTTCGATTTGATTTTGATAAGGAAAGCCTTGCATGTTAAATCAAAACGCCCCATTTCAAACAAAATCATCAACGCTATCTCCGATGCTCTGTTAAGGGGGGAAAATTATTTTTTTGTGGTTAATAAATTCTGTTATCTCCATCACCAGACGCAAATAAATAATATTACACAACAAATCAATCATCAAATTCAAACAAAAATCCACAAACCCAAAATCATCAAAACCCAAAAATAAATCAGAATTAACAAAGTTAATAAGATGAAAAGAACAACAAACCGGTCTAGCAAACTCGATTTTAATCTGATTTCCACGAAGAGAAGTCCCTTGTAAGGCATCTTTAGCTTGTTTAGCATCTTCAACACGTTTAAAGTAAACAAACCCATAACTTCTTGCTGTATACGTCGTTACATTATCAATCGCACCGTATTGCGCAAACAATTTCATTAGATCTGATTCTGTTACATCTCTTGATGTGTTCCCTACCCATAAATTATTCGATTCTCTCTCTTTCATTGAGTCTTTCTGGTCTGTCTCTGATTTTATAATTCCCGGTTTGTTTGATTTAATCGGATCCGGCGCCATTGGAGGGATTTTGAGAAATTAGGGCTTTGCCGGTTGAAAAAATTAATTTGGGGATTTTTTCTAGAGAGAGAAGACGATAAACAGTAATTACGAGTAAGGGAGGGATGGCTGTTATTTATAGGGTAGGTAAGGAGGTGAAACGGCTTGTCGTTTCGGGTTTCTTTTTCCTTTCCGTATAAGTTAATTTATGCATTTTAAAATTAACAGCTATCTAAACTTTTGAAGATCTTGAATGGACTATAACTCATAATCATTAAAAAATAAATTTAAAATTTGATTAATTGAATTATCTCTTAGAATTTGTTTCAAGTTTTATTGTTGGGTTAAATAGTAATTTTTAAAGATTTTTCTTTTCTTTTTACTTTTCTAAAAGTTTTAATCATAATTAATGGACAGAAAAAAAAAACAGTTTTTGAATTCTTGAGTTATTGAGTAAACATAAGAATCATTGTTTCAATATTTTTATTAAAAAAATTATAGTATTTTGTTATTTTTTATATAAGATATTAGTTGATTTAGATCAATTAAATTACAAAAAACTCAATCAAAATAATATATCATTTAATTTAATTAAAAACTCACCTTAAATCAAGCTTTAAATTTTTCAAATTAAATTATTAAGTTAAGCCATGTTTAGTAATTATAATTTTTTAAGTGAGGTGTTGTTTTTGAATAATGAGATACATGTGTGTTTGGTATTATGATATTTAATGTTTTTTTAAAGTATTTTTATTTAAAAATATATTAAAATAATTTTTTTATATTATGACATCAAAATTATTATAAAAAAATTTAAAAATATCAATTTAATATTTTTTTCATGTAAAATATACTTTTAAAAATATCCTTAAAAACAAAAATAAAAACCACTGTATTCACATATCCTCACGTACATCTTTACTATTAAACAAATTATTTACAAGTCTTTTTATTATTATTATTAAATTATTAATGATAAGATTATTTTTTTGATTTTTTTCGTATAGAAATTAAGTTAATTTCTTGTAGAGTTTTAAGCTATGGATTTGTATATTCAAGAGAAAATAATTCTTTTTAATTTTTTTTTAAAATTCCAACTCGAATGATAAGATTGAAATAATATTTATACCAAACTATCTGACGAGATTATAAATGATTAGCAAACAATTTTTTAACATTTGAGTAGACACTCTAAGAGTGTATTTTTATGAATATTTTTAAGAATTACTTAATGTTTTTCTTAAGAATTAAGACATTAAAGATTCTTTCTGTACAGGGTTACGAGGGCGTGGGATTCCCACATATTAAGATAACAAATTTACCTGTTTTTCTTTATATTTATATGAAAATTATTTAATTGGTAGTGGAGGCCATTTTATAAATATTTTTATCATAATTTTTAATTTTTGTAATTTTATTATCTATGCTGGGATTAAGGAATTAATAATAATAATTTTACTTCTTATTGTCTATAATAATATGAGGTTCGTATCCCATTTTTTTTCTTTTTCTCTTGGATAGACTTTTCGTATTCAAAAATTTATTTGTGCGTGATGAGAGTACTGTGACATCCAAAAAACTTGGGGAGGAATTTACTTAATGCTTCCTTGTACATGAAGCAATTATTAATTATTGAAGTCAACTTGAATTTATAGCTCAACTCTATGAAACTCAGTCAAAATCTATATTTGAATTTAAAAAGATTCAAATCAATTTTAAGTTAAAATAATATCATTTTAAATTGACCCAAATCAACTCACTCAACCTGTTATCCAGACATTAGTTTATTTCATGAACAAACTGGTTTAATAACTTTGATATCATCCTCAAATATGAAACTGAGAACCAAATTG
>Ga0325405_1007037_pt1 | contig 11339 bp, 4 predicted proteins | sample PopdelMetagenome_21_FD_205663 | JGI IMG/M metagenome (GOLD analysis project Ga0325405, IMG submission 205663) | Populus deltoides microbial communities from Bellville, Georgia, United States - Xylem-Control-R2 | ecosystem: Host-associated > Plants > Phyllosphere > Stem > Wood/Secondary xylem...
TAAAAGGATTTATAATAGCTGTAATATATACTAATATTATCATGTCAGAAGGTAATATAAGATCAAATAAAGTTTCTATGTACTTTTTTTTTGAACAATGCACTCCTTAAGATAAAACTAAGTCACAATATTGCAATGTAATATTAATTTTGGTTGCAGAAGATATTTTAATTTCATAGTATTTTATTTCGTAGCTTTGTCAAGAGTTTTCAATTGTAGATATCACTAAATATAAGTAAAAAAAATACGCTTTTAGGTTATGATTTATCGTATCTTATTTTTATATTTTCATCATATCATAAAATTTATTTTAATTTTAAATAAAAATAATAAGATGTTTTTTTAATTGAAAAATTATTTTCACGTGCATTACAGAAAAAAAATAATACAAAATCTCCTTGGTTTTTTTTAAAAAGAAGATATGAAAACTTTTGATTTTGATTTTAATTTTGTTTTCTGATTCGTTTTGATTTTATTTTCTAATTTCATTATTTAACATTTAATTTTTTCATAGAAAATAATTTCAATCAATAATCTAAATCACAAGTTATAATAAATTTTATAAAAAAAATATAAAAGTCTACAATAAACTTTATTAGAGATCAATTTATTATATTTTATTTATAATTTTAAATAAACTTGAACGCTTAAAAATTAATTTTTGTTGAAGATGAATATAAAAAATAAAATCATAATTTCGTTGTTTCTTTTTAAAATTTAGTAAGAACTACTCATCTAAATTTTTTTAAATTTTTACATTTTATTATATTTGATTTTCAATTTTAAATTAATTGGACACCTAAAAGTCAAATTTTGTTGAAGATGAATATAAAAAATCAAATCATAATTTTATTTTTTATTTTTTAAAATTTAGTTATCATATCCTCCACACGTCTGAAAAAATGTGTCCCCGAGTATTCTACGTGTATCTTTCTTTCACATACGTTATCATATCCTCCACGTGTCTGAAATTAAACCTATTATTTTTTTATTTTTTGTCATATACCTCTCTGTCTTTGATACGTATCCAGCAATATCCATAATGTATCCTTATACGATACTTGTGCGGGCAAGAGGAATTTTTTTTTTAAAACTTCGTGCGGTCATAATCAATATGGATATATTAATAACAAGGGTTAACTTGGCTTGTACATTTGTGACTGCTGCGATTTTATAGCTAGTGTGTGTTCTTCTTATTAATAATTTTCATGATTGTGATTTTTTTTTTGTTTTTATCTGATTATTTTTGTAGTTTTTTAAAAGATGAGACTGGTCTTGTTTGGAGTTTGTAGTTATTCTTTTTAATAAATGTGTTTTTTGAAGATCGAACTTGTTTTCTCATCCTTATAGGGATATAGAGATGTCTTAATCGTTAAACCAACACTTCATTATTATAATCATGATTGATTTAATAAAGTAAATTTATAAAAAATTATAATTTTATAAACAGTAGTTTTTCTTGCATAAATTTATGGTTTTTTTTTTAAAAAAGGCAAGCTCCCCTTCAAAAAAATAAGCAGTAGTTAATATGGATTTTTTTAAGAGGCAATTATGTCTATTCAATATGTTTATAAACAGTAAAAGAATCAAAATATCTCTATAATAAAATCTAACACTTTAGAGCAGGGGTGTTGTTGTCCTTTTCTTTTATTAGAATATAATAAAATTATATATATGACCCTGAGGATGAAAAAATTAGATCATTAAAACACGGTATTGATGTCTTTTTTTGTTGTAATTCTTGGTTTGGTCAAGGGTTGTAATGCAATTTATTATTTAATTTTTTATTTTTAAATATAAAAATTGTTGGTACATGAAAAATACCACATAATTTAAACAGCACGTGCGGCATCTCTGATGGTATTAAATAAGCTTCAAACGTCAAATTTGGTTGTTATTTGCATCCCCTTCGCATTAATTTAATGTGGGTTGAAATAGGTATAGGGTTTTCTGTTTTCTGTTTCTCTTTAATTTTTCTTTTCACTTGACTTTTTTTTTTTTTAATTTCTAATTCAGTACTTTTACATGAAGTTGACTTAAGGTTAAATTTAATGTTTTATTTGGGTTAATTTTATATAGAACTCCCACAATATTAAAAATAAATTTTAATATTAAATAAAGATTTAATTTGATAAAATAAAATTTAATTGGTTCAAGTTAAAAAAGAATTTAGGGATTTATTTTCAAACTAAAACAAATATATAACTTTTGTTTTTCTAAAAAATAATATGGTTGTAATCATAGACTTGTTATTATTTATGAGATTCATTTTATTAAACGCAAGTCATAATTAAAAAAAAATGATTGTAAAAGAACCTTTAATAATATTTGCAATTTTTTAACGTTAAAAATAAATCCTCTGTCGCGCAACTTAGCGCATGGAATCAAACTAGTGGAGTTAAACTTGAAAGGATCCAAAGAAACGGCAGGGAAAGCTGGCTGAAGACACCTAACCTTAAAACAAAAGGAAGAAAACATGAAGTATTTGTTGATGTGTTTGTGAAAACAGGGAAAAAAAAATCCAGGTGGGAGAGAGAGATGGCGATGTGTTTGTAATTAATAAAAGCGAGAAGCAGAAGTGGTCGTCTTGTTTTTGGAGTTTAGCAGAGAGTGAACAAGTAAGTTATGATGGGCCTGTCTATTGTCCAATCCTTTATTACTAGCTGGTTGGCTACGCGATTGTAGTTGTGTTTTAATTAAAATATAGTTTATAGTTATTTAATAATAAAAAAAATAATTTATTTTTTATAAATTCTATATATTTTTTACATTCAGAATGCGGGTAATAAAAAGCAATGAATTCATGCTTTTTATTACTGTGCATATTAATTGTATTGTGGGTAAAAGAATTGTATTGTTCACCGATGAATAGTACAATTCACTTGCAGTGTTGACGAGTTAATTATACTATTCATGTTTTTTATGCAGTGTATTAAAAACATTAGTTTAAAATGAATTAAATTCACTCGCACTTTTACTGTGATGTAAATAATATTTTTTCTTGAAAAATTAGTATAGAGTGAATTAAATTCACTCGCACTGTAATATCAATTTTGTACATGATAATATTTTATCTACGCTTAAAAAATTATGAAAATTGTAGTTCTTATAGGATGAATTTTGTATGTAATGGAATTATAAATAGTTTAATGGAATAATAAAAAATATTTTATATAAAATATTTTTTATTTCATGATGTAATATGAGTAATTAATTTTACAATATTTAAATTTAAAACCATCAATATTAATATATATATTTTTAAAATAATTTTATAACCTCAATTTCAAAAATATTCTTAACTAAATATATTAAATTATTTTTTTTTCAACTTCAATTTCAATTACAGTTTTAATCAAATATTAATTTTTTTAAATTAATTTTAATTAAAAATATTTTTTATAAAATAATTTTTTTTTAAATTATAATCAAAATAACTACCACAAAATCAAACATACTAGAAAGAGTTAGAGAGAGAGAGTGGTGGCACCCGTTGCTATGCTAAGCAAGAGGAGCAATTCCCATCCCATCGACGAATTTAATGTCTGTCTCACTCGCCCTGCATCTCTCTGTCTGTCTGTTTTTCTGTCTGTCTCCCTCTCTCTGCGCCAAGGTGAAATATATTGTCAGCTTCTTCAAAAATCCAACGACCCCATTTCCTTTCTTTAATTACTGAAGCAACCCAGCCCTTCAAGAATTGAGGAATTCTTCTTTTTATCCCACGCAAATAAGTAGAATTAAATGTGGACACTACTCCATCCAAAACAAGCTCTTGCTCTTTGTTAATACTCCAATCAAAGTTTTGAGTTTATATTATTTTTCTCAAGGGAGAAGGAGAAGGAGAAGAAGCTAGGCACGGTGTTCTCCTTTTTGGCCTTCAAAAACTGGTAAAGATGGCTTCTTCAATTTAATTTTAAGGAATGAACTGGGATTTTCTTCAAAATAAATTTTAACTTGAATATCGTTGCCTTTCATTTTGTAAAGCAAGGAGCTATGAAAAAGACAGATAAGAAGAGCTTGGATCCACAACTATGGCAAGCCTGTGCAGGAAGCATGGTACAAATCCCTCCACTAAACACTAAAGTCTTCTACTTTCCACAAGGCCACGCCGAGCACTCTCAATCCCCCGTCGATTTCCCCCAAAGAATCCCTTCTCTCGTCCTCTGCCGCGTTGCCTCTGTCAAATTCCTCGCCGACCCTGGTACCGATGAGGTATTCGCCAAGATCAGCCTTGTTCCTTTACCAGACGCTGACCTTGATTTCTCTCAGTATGTGGACATTTGTGGTGATGGGAACGACAGTAACAACGCAGAGAAGCCGGCCTCTTTTGCAAAGACACTAACTCAATCTGATGCCAACAATGGCGGGGGTTTCTCTGTGCCTAGATACTGTGCGGAGACGATTTTCCCAAGGCTGGACTACTCTGCGGATCCTCCCGTGCAGACTCTGATTGCTAAAGATGTGCACGGTGAGGTGTGGAAGTTTAGGCATATTTATAGAGGGACACCAAGGAGGCATTTGTTGACTACTGGATGGAGCACCTTTGTTAACCAGAAGAAATTGGTTGCCGGGGATTCAATTGTGTTCTTGAGGGCTGAAAATGGCGATCTTTGTGTTGGAATTCGCCGTGCCAAGAGGGGGATTGGAATCGGGAGCGGACCTGAATCATCACCATCACACATTGGGTGGAATTCGAACAATGCTACCTGTGCTAACCCATATGGTGGTTTTTCACTTTTTGTGAAGGAGGATGAGATGCGAAATGGGGGAGTGAAGGGAAGGGGAAGAGTGAAGTCTGAAGAGGTTTTGGAAGCTGCTGGTCTTGCTGCTAATGGAAATCCTTTTCAAGTCGTTTATTATCCACGAGCAAGCACGCCAGAGTTTTGTGTTAAGGCCTCTTCAGTAAGGGCGGCAATGAGGACCAGTTGGTGCTCTGGGATGAGGTTCAAGATGGCTTTTGAAACAGAGGACTCCTCACGGATTAGCTGGTTTATGGGGACTGTTGCCTCTGTTCAGGTTGCTGATCCTGTCCGATGGCCTAACTCTCCATGGCGTCTTCTCCAGGTTCTCTACTTGTCTTGTCTTATCTGTAATTATCGACTTTGTTGTTGTTCCTTGGGTAAGATTGTTGATTATGCCTGTTGCTCAATTAGCATTTAGTAACCGCTTTCTTCTTCATTACCAATTTAAGTGGTTTTGCAAGTTTTTCCCATATTTCTGTTTGTTTTTATCCTCTCCTCTTCAATTTTAAATCGTGAATGAAGTTCCTTGAGATCTTAGTTGAGTTTGGAGATGGATTCACATGCCAGTTGCTTTTCCAGGCCTCTTCCTTGCTAAATTACATGCTTCCATATGCCTTTAAATTCGTCAAGGATTAAATTGGTAGATGCCATTCTCCTCGTGTTTGCTCTTAAACATTTCATTTGCCCAAGTTTGTTCTTGTTTCATTTTCGTTGCTTTTTTTGGGTAACCAGTTATTTCCTCTTCTGCCAAGATGAATGCCACTTCCCAACCTACTTCTAACTTTTAACTATACTGTGATATGGCTGTCTTTGGTGCTAGAAAAAACACCAACCTATTTGTTGGTTCCAGACAAGTTTAAGGCATTATAATTATGGAAGTCACATTAGGAGTATTCTACACAGTTAAATGTCTCAATGACAGGCAGTGTCACACAGCTGTACATGACAAGTTTCTGTAAATCAATGGTGGGAAATTTATTATCATAATTGAAGTTTCTGATGAGTTGAAACAGATCGCATTATATCTAGAGTACCTGCTCATCTTGATTGACAAGGTCCGCAGCATTTCACTTCCCTTCGAGGTTTTGATAGGGATTTTACACTGCTATTTTTTACTTGTTGAGGTGGCCTCATTATCCCATATACTTTACTGTTTGCATATATAGTTAACGTTTTGTAGTTTACAGGCTTTCAATAAATGATATACAAACTGGTGTCTCCAGAATTTTTTTTTTTTTTACCGATTAAATTAGGGATGTCTTAATGAAAATGCTGATTTAGGATAAATCTTGAAGTTAGTTCTCTATTCTAGATGACTTCCTACAAGGCTTCATTTTTTTTATTACCTAGTCATGCTTTAAGCATAGAAATATTGCACTATGGATACTTGTGTGACTTGAGTTTGGCATCTCATGGATTCTCTGCTGATAATTGTGGATTTCAGAGTCTGTTAAAAGTCTTGAAACTTTGAATTAATTATTGTTCTCTAGCATTTGAGAATTGCTGAATGTTAGCCTAAACTTTAAACTCAAATGATCTTGCTTTAGCATCTTATTTTCTTATATCTTTTGCCAAATGGTGTGGCAGGTGACATGGGATGAGCCAGATTTACTACAAACTGTAAAGTGTGTCAGCCCATGGCTGGTTGAATTGGTGTCAAATATGCCAGTCATCCACCTATCACCCTTCTCACCACCAAGAAAGAAGTTGCGATTCCCGCAACAGTTAGATTTTCCCCTTGATGGCCAATTTCAATTACCTTCATTTTCAGGCAACCCCCTTGGGCCCAGCAGCCCTTTGTGTTGTCTATCAGATAACACTCCTGCAGGCATACAGGGAGCCAGGCATGCTCAATTTGGAATATCTTTATCAGATTTCCAGTTTAAAAAAAAGCTGCAGTCAGGGCTGTTTCTGTCCAGTCTCCAGAGGTTCAATCCACGCACTAAAAATTCTGAAAATTACCCGACAGGACACCCTGACAGCAATAAGAATTTATCTTGCTTATTAACAAAGGGGAGCAGCAATCCAAAGTTGGAGAAATCTGATAATGCAAAGAAACACCAGTTTCTGCTCTTTGGTCAACCAATACTTGTCGAGCAGCAGATATCTCATAGCTGTTCCGCTGATGCTTTCCCGCAAGTTGTTAATGAGAGAAATTCATCTGATCGTAACAGAGAAAAAAATTCTGATGTTTTACGATCAGCACTTGGGAAACAAATTTCACAAGAAAAGTCGTGCACTACTGGGTTTTCATGGCACCAAAGTCTTCAGAATGCCAGTGAAATTGGCATGGATACTGGTCACTGCAAGGTTTTTTTGGAGTCAGAAGACTTGGGGCGGACCCTTGACCTCTCTGCACTTCATTCTTATGAAGAGCTACGCAGGAAGCTGGCCATCATGTTTGAAATAGAGATATCAGATATGTTGAGCCATGTTCTCTATCGAGATGTGACAGGTGCTGTTAAACAGATTGGAGATGAACCATTCAGGTATCTGTTGTAAGGAAAAAGAAATTTTTTTTCGTCATTGGTTATCTTTTCATCCTGCAGACCTTGTATTTTGGGTTGATAAGAACTACTTGAACCTAACTTTGCAACTTTGGAAGCAGGGATAGTGTTACATGTATTTAATAAATCTTCTTTTTTTTCTTTTAATTTTCTTGTTGGAAATGCAGTGTTTTTATGAAAACTGCAAAAAGATTGACGATTCTGATGAACCGGGCTAGCGGCAACAGTGTTGGGAGGTAAGACTAAGAGGAGAAAAGGAAGTGATAGTGCTTTAGGAGATTCTTTGATTCTTTGCACTAATAAAGATTTATTCTCAATCTCTGCACATGGAAACAAAATTCAAACGAAGAACTTTGTTAGATATTTCAGTCAGTTGAACGTTTTAGACTAATCAAAGTTGATGATCTGTCCTGCAGGAGGACATGGATCACAGGGATGCGAAATGCTGAGAATGGACTAGAGGCCCCAAATAAGACTGGTCCCTTAAGCATATTTGCCTAATACAGTGTGAGATCTGAGAGCAGTTGGTGTAAAAGCATAATATGTGTTGAAGAGTTTTTAGTTGGTTACTGTTATGTGTTTAGTAAACAGAACATACAACTCCCCGGAGTCTGAATATTATGCTTCTTAATTAAATGCGAAGTAAGTCTATGTACTGGATGTTTTTGTTATATTCTGTCTTTTTGCCTAACATGGTCGGACTCCTGACTCCTGAGTTTCCATTTGATGCCTCTGGTTTGAGTCTGAGCGCCATTTATTATATCTGAGCTTGCTATTAAACAGGGGTTATTTGTACAGGAGTAGTCGTGGTAGTAGAAGGCCAAGATGGCCAGCACAGTAACCGATGACTGGAGTGAGAAACATGTGCAGCCCTGAGGTGGTTGAATCATTTATTAGGGGTGACGGAGAGGTTTATTGAATCCCCAAAAATCCCATGAAAAACAAGAGGTAAAGAAACACATTTATCACCGAATATGAGCTGCAAAAGAAGCTGATGCTCAAACATGGCCAGCCAGCACTTCCCTTCAACTACCAGTTGTTGCTGCTCTCATTTCCTGGAGAATCCAAGAGTTGTGAACAGCAGTATCGATTCTTCCTAACTGGATGCTAAAGAAACGCTTATGATGATTCTAAATCACTTGGAGTACGCACTCGGTAAAATAGTTTAATTGAAGATTATGTGTGTAATGTCGCATGCATGCATGTCCGTGATGTCTTGCTTCTTAGAGGTTTTTGAAATAGCACACGTGGGAAAGTTTTTGTAAAGTACCATATCATAGTTATAGGAAAGAAAAAAAAAATTATGTTATTTTTAAAAGTATTTTTTATTTTGAAATATATTAAAATATTTTTTTTATTTTTTAGGATTTATTTTTTTATATCAACACATTAAAATAATTTAAAAAATACTAAAAAAATTAATTTAAAATAAAAAAATTAAATTTTTAAAAAACATATCAAACAACTTCTTTTTTTTTAAGAAAAAAAAACTCCTTAAAAGGTTGCGCTCCATGCAATAACTGTCTGGCGTGGGCTGCTATAATTTTTAAATAACCAAATTTAAACAAATTTGGTTGCTCTTTGATATTGAGTTAAATTATATTTTTGAAAATTTTTGAATTTTTTTTAGTTTAAATTAATTTTTTATATATTTCTTAATTATTTTGATATATTATATCAAAAATAATATTTTAATATATTTTTAAATAAAAAATACTTTAAAACAAAACCAATACTATACTCTAAAACACTCTCCGGACACTTACGATGATTGATTAATACTGCTCTCCTACCACTTCTATTAAATAGCATCCGCACGTGGAAGTGGGAGCCTACACAACTCCCTACATCCACATGTGGTTTCCATTTGTGTCGCCGTTTTGGTGGCCGGGCCTTTCGTCCGCCTCTAGGTTTGGATTTGACTCCGCCCTACCCACCACTCCACCCCATTGTTCAAAGTTGAAACTTTAATGTGTCCATCGTTTCCAATTTTTATTTAATTACACCTTATATTTTTTTTCTTCAATCGATGATAAGGTATCCCAGGAACTAAAATTATTTAATTCAGACTTAATTGTAATTAAATTGATCCATCCATTCACATACTAATTACTATTATATGTACACGTATAACAAAAAAGCTCGTGTCATGTCATGGTTTTGTTATTCTTCTTTCAATAAATTAAGTTATCTATCGTGTTTGGTATTGTTGTGTTTTAGATTAAAAATAATATTTTACAATTGATTGTTGTGTTTTTAAAATGATTAATTTTCAATTTAAAAAAAACAGTAGGATCATAATATACTACTTTGTTTACGATTAAAAGCAACTTACATAATTCCAAAACAAAATTTTTTTCTTTATTTATTTTCAAAACAAAATGTTACAAGAAAAACTAAAAGGTATGTTGAATTTAATGTATAAATATTGTACAACTAGACATAAAATTTTATAGATTAGAACAATGTTCAAGATTTTTTTACTCTGGTCATTTAATTTTTTTTTCAATTTCATCGTTCCATGTTACATTGGCTAAGAATTGAGTTTTATGATGTATTTTTCATGTGTTTATCAGGGTGTCAAAAAACATTTATGACATTATATTGATTGATTTTGCAAAATAAAGTTTATTTTTATTGCTTGTAAAGAATTGAGTCTTTGGGGACCAGATCTTACACAAAGAAAATTATAAAGTTGTTATAATTATAAGATTTGTTTTGCATCAAATCATTGTTCCTGGTCGATATTCTATTAACATTGGACATTAACTAGAGATGTTGAAACTACATGCCATGTTCTTTTTTTTTTTTATGAAAGGAAGCAACTATTCTCATAAGTTGATGTATAATAAATATCTGAAACTAATATGTAGGTATTTGTTAGATAACATGTATATTGAATTGGTTCACATGAAAATTCTATATGGAAGATCACTTATATCTATACAAGGCTTACGTGAAAATAGTATAATTGATTTTTAGACTTGAGATCACTAAGTTATTTTATATAGATAATGTTATACTTTGATTCTGATTACATGTTGTCCTATTCAAGGGTAATAAACAGGCAAATAATAGGTATAACATGAACTATATAAAGGTATTTAAGTGATCAAGAGATAATTTATTACCCTAGATAATTTAAGAAAAATATTCCACACGTTGTCAAATAGTATTGATTATGAAATCCTTGTGCAAGGTGAAATGAGATTTAAAAAGTTTTAAATCTTATTTAATGAATCAATAACTATAGTGTTAAGAATAAACATTATTTGACACAACAAACACACTCCATGTTGTAATGTCTAAATTAAAATATTTTTTTATGAATGGATAATAATTACATTTAGAAATTGCTTGCTAAAAAGTTAAGCTAAACCATTTATGACTTTTTTAAAATATAAGAGATTATGACACGTTATTAAACGATGCACTTAATCTTTAAATACAGATTAATCAATTCCTAAATTAATAATAAATTACATTATTTAATTTGTTTAATCCTATTTTATTAAAGATTGTGATTTACATATGGGTCAACTTATTAGAAACCTAATGGGTCACACAATAAAAATTATTGGTCAGAAATTAATTTGAGATAATTAATAAAATATAACTTGATTGTAAATAACTTTTAGAAATTAAGGACTAAAATGTAATTTATATAGGGAATTACAATTTTAGACCTAAAAAAATCAAGTAGGAACTTAACTGAATAAATTTCTAAAATTATCCAAAACTAATATATGTGATATTATTTAGGGGGAAAATAATATTCTATTATTTATAAAGTTATTAGGATTTCCCTCTAAATAGAATGTTATGCCTCTTATATTTCCATAAACCATAAAATTACATAAATTATCGTACATAGAGAGTTAGCACTCATAAGCATAGCAATCTATCTCTTTTAAAAATGATTTTAGGAGATTTTTCACTAGTGATTCGTATGGATTATACATGTTTTTTTTTCTAGATTAGATAAGTAACATGTCATCTTATTGACTGAAGTTGTTGACACATTATCTACGGTTTTAATCCAACCATCTAAGGTGGTCAAACACTTAGGTCCTCGTTTCTTGGACCAAAA
>Ga0325405_1007041_pt1 | contig 11337 bp, 6 predicted proteins | sample PopdelMetagenome_21_FD_205663 | JGI IMG/M metagenome (GOLD analysis project Ga0325405, IMG submission 205663) | Populus deltoides microbial communities from Bellville, Georgia, United States - Xylem-Control-R2 | ecosystem: Host-associated > Plants > Phyllosphere > Stem > Wood/Secondary xylem...
TCCCCAAAAGAAGCCTTTCTTTGTATATATAACTTTTTATGGTTTTTGTGAATGAAGTCTTCTTGTGGAGTATTAGATAAATCTCTCCTAATCGCCAAAACCTCAAATAGGCTTGCAACACATTCAAAGAGTGAACAATTTTTTTTTTGGTTAAATTAGGCAATGATGTGTACATATTTTCATTGTACAAATGTATGATCTCTGCCACAAGAATTCAAGATAAGTTTTTGCCTCTAGTCCATGGTTCTATGTTAATGTTCCACATGATTAAATTGGCATGAAGTTTACTGCCTCAGCATCAAGATTTGCCTTGTTCTCCTGTTTTCTTATAATTTTTCCCAATGATTTATTTTACTACAGGCTTTATTACAATAATGATGATGTTCAGGTCACTCCTTGTACTATTATGTATGTTTGTATTTGTTGTATGACGCAGCCATATAGTTGTATATAAACATACATACATCCATCAATGTTATCTCCTTTTGGCTAGTTTCCTGTATAAAATTCACCAGTATCTATGTCTTTGCAGATAATTCGTCGGGCAAATAAGCTTGGTGAAGATCCTTTAACTTTAAGTAGCCGGTTTTGTGAAGAATATCTTGTTGACATTACTGAACTGCAGTGCCTTGTTCCAACTCACCAGCCATGTGTAACTGATCACATGGAACAGATTAAGGACATGATCACTCAGGTTGTTTCCCCTACCATTTTTACTTAATTGTTTATTAAGCTTAGATTATTGCGCTCTCTCTGTGTGGTAGTGAGCTTGTGTGTGCTCCATGCAGGGCATATTTTGATAGTTGTAGAAATTAGACAGCTCGGTGTTTTGATCTTGTTACCGAGTGGTTGGTAAGAAAGTTCAATCTATTTTCTTTTCCAAATTTCCAAATTGGTCTGTTCTCTCCACATTGGAGAGAACAAGAAAGATTTAACTGCCAAATGTCCAGTGAACCCAGCGTACATTCAATAATTAAAGAGAGAATTAATCAGGTTTAAACTTTAAACTGCAATTCTGAGTGGTTGACTTTTGTGTAAGCCACTAATCTTTATATTCTTTCTACTGACTAATGGTAATAGCATATCTACGAACAGGGAATGAGAGTGTCTAGGAGCAGCGATTAAATTGTGCATGATGCTGCATTGTGAGTCATCTATTATGGTCCTCATAATCAATTTGTGATAAATGGGAATTTCTCAAACTTGTTTAGCCTTTGAATAGTTAAACCAGTTTGATACTTTTGAAGTTTGGTAACTTGTTATGCCCAAATGAAATTAGTTAAATAGCTTATGTAGAACTTTGACTTGCATAAAACCATATAGAACAATGCTTTTTAATAAAATAATTAACTGTGATAACTTGTGACCTTTTGTTTTTTTCTCTTGTGTATGTGTTGGAATTTTTTTTTTTTTTTCAAAGGTGCGTGACTCACTCTACTCATGCCTTTTATTTACCGCTCACATCTGATGCACTTTTTAAGCCCCTTTGAGCGTGCCATGCATTGATGTAGTTTTTCTTAAATTGATTATTTTGAGGTTATTGGATGATAGACCTCAAGTTTTTCTTCAGTTATTATAGCTGTGGTTCAGTTGTTGTAACGAAGTTCTATTTCCATTTGTATTTAAGTGGACACCAATAATTTATGCAGATTATAAAAAATGACTCTGCATATGTGGTGGAAGGAGATGTCTTCTTTGCGGTTGATAAATCCCCAAATTATGGTTAGTTATCTGGGCAGAGGCTGGAAAATAATAGAGCGGGGGAACCTGTTGCTGTTGACTCGAGAAAACATAATCCTACTGACTTTGCATTGTGGAAGGTGTAAATCTCACAAGTACCTGAAATTTATAATTCGTTTGCACTGCACCATATCCGATGTCTACTTGTTTTTGCAGGCCGCAAAGCCAGGTGATCCAAGTTGGGAGAGTCCATGGGGTCCTGGAAGGCCAGGATGGCACATAGAATGCAGTGCAATGAGTGCTCATTATCTGACTTTCAAATTTGACATTCATGGTGGTGGGATTGATTTGATTTTTCCACATCATGAGAATGAGATTGGCCAGAGTTGTGCTGCATGTGAAGAGAGCAGCGTGAGTTACTGGTTGCATAATGGTCATGTCAGAAATAACAACGAGAAAATGTCAAAATCATTGGGTAATTTTTTCACAATCTGCCAGGTAATCGACAATCAGTTTCAGCCTTATTGATTTTATTTGCTTAAGATTCCCATTACAATGTTTTTGTAGATTACTGAACAGTACTATCCTCTGGCTTTGAGACACTTCTTGATAAGTGCACACTACCGCTCTCCCCTCAGTTACTTTGTTTTGCAGCTGGAAGGTGCATCAGACACTGTCTTCTACATTTATCATGTTTGAAGCTTATGGATGCTTCCGCTCCCCTAAGTTTTCATTTCAAAGTTTCTGTGCCTTTAACCAGTCATGGAGAGCCTCCTGTTTGAAAATATGTTCGTGTGTGTCAATTGTGCATGCCTATGTAGGCGGGAACATTTTCACTTGATTTACCTTTATTTTTCCTAGAATTAATTGAACTTGCAATGTCTGTCTCCTTAAGTTGAAATTCAGGCCAAACTTTTTTCACAAGTTAGTTTTATCGGAGCTGTTCTGTTCAGTTAGATCTACAAGCAATCCTTGTTTTCCTGAGTTGTACAGTAAATTTTTTTCCTTGTGTTATAATAAATACAGTACTAAATTGCTTCAGGATAGCTATTTATAGGAAGTAGAATCTCCATGGAACAAGAAACATGATTGCTAGGGTTTAAAACGACGTATTCTTTATTTTCCTTTCTTGATATGCTTCATTCATAACTTGTTTGTTTCCCGTATTATTGTGCTTTGATTTTGGTAATTGTAGTGCCATCATTACTACACAATCATACACATGAATGCCCACCTCACTGATGCTTAGATATTGTTAGTATTCACACCTAAAGTGTATTATTGTTATTTTGTGATTATAGACACTGCAATATTGTGAGGAAGCTTTATTGCCATTTCAAGAAGAAAGCCTGAAGGAAGGCTCGGGACAGAATGGCAACATGGTTGCCATTGCAGCTGATGCCCAAAGATGCATTTCTAGGCTACGAGAAGAATTTGAGACGAAGATGTCAGATGATTTGAACACTTCACCTTTACTAGCTGGTGCTTTCCAAGAAGCATTGAAGCTCATAAATAGTTCTTTGGGCATGCTGATCTCACTGTGTATCTGCACTTTTGTGTGCATATATGGAGATCTACATGCTCTTCTTTCCTTGATAATTGCCAGAAGAAACAACAATTGTCATTGATTCGGTCCCTTACTGAAATCAAGAAAGAAGTTGCGGAAGTTCTGAAAATTCTGGGACTTTTTCCTCCTTGCACCTGCGCTGAGGTGAGATTTTGCAATTTCTTTTGTGTTCAACAACCTACTGCAGCCCTCCTCCTTTTTCCAGGCTTGGGACAGGCCACGTGCAAAGTTCCCAATTCTTCTTCTTTAATGATTCATAAAATCTGAATTTTCTCCTGTTGAAATTCATTAACAAAAATTAGACTCCCCCGATCAGGTTTTGCAGCAGTTAAAAAGATAAAGCATTGAAGAGAGCAGGACTAACAGAAGATGATGTGATATGTCAGATTGAGAATAGAGCAGTGGCAAGGAAAAGTCATGATTTCAAGAAAAGTGGTCAGATCAGGACTGATTTGTCTGCAAAGGGCTTTGCACTAATGGATGTGGGGAAGGAAACGGTCTGGAGACCTTGTATTCCGGTTGAGAAAGAAGAGCAGGCAACGACAGTGGTGGAAGAGCTAATGCTGCTGCCACAATCTGCATCAAGTTGACAGTGGGCAGCCTTTTTCTGGCTGCGATGACTGCTACAGTTTTAGATCACTTCAATTTGGAATCAAGAAATATTTATAGTTTCAATTTATGCTTATGTTGTAGCATCGAGGGGCTTTCAGACATTATCGCCCTGGGGAGGAGACAGCGTGCTGCAGGGCGCCCAGAAATTGTACTTTCCAGCTTGCTAGATCAAGATACAATGTAGGAAGGTTGAGAGCCCTATGTTTACCTCCTGTTAAGTAGCCCTGTACCAAAAACAGGAAGAAAAAACCCTCCTATTATGGAGCACAAAAATGAAATGAGCCTGCAAGTGAACTATAGGAAAAGTGATGTGATGAGGCAATACAGGAATATCTGTTTGTAACACATGCAACTCAAAGGAGTTTTGATATTGATTGTTCTCCCTTTGGGCATTATGCTTGCTTATGTTATCATATGGAATTTAAAATTCTTGAAAGTTTTTATATTAGAAAATTCTGTGATTAATTACGAGGCTGAGCAAATTGCCCAAAGCTGTAATATCTCGACTTTCGTCAGCTGGACCATCGCCCTGAGTGTTACTTAATGAGGGCCTCGCATCTTCTCATACATGGAACTGATGGAAGAGCCATGCTACATGATTTTTCCTAATATATTCTTTTATTATTATTATTGAAAGTTCCAGTGGACCTTGAGCTGCATAATGAAAAATAAGTATGGTTTATTTTATTATGACTGAACTTCCAACAAACATCTTACAATGTTTCCACGTAAACTACGATTATTTCGTTGCTGTACAAAGAAAAAAAGCCATCAATGCGATCTTGTAGTGAAGGGATTTGTGTCAATAAGGAGGGCCAACTCCCCAAATAGATCTATTTGTGAATTAGAAACGAAGAAGAAGAAGAAGAAGAAGAAAAGATGCTTATGTATAGGAATGGATTCATAAATCAATAGGTTAGGGTTTTTTCTATTATTGTCATTGAAGTAGTTGTCTAGTTTTGTGTACAAGTTACGTTTGTTTTATCTGTTAAACCTATGTCTACCTAACAAAAAGGAATAAGTAATGAAAGCATAAAAATTATTTTTTATTTTTGGTTTTGTGTTTTAAAAATGTTTTTAAAAAATTAAATTTTTTTAAATTAATAATTTTTAATATTTTATATTAATTTAATGTGTTGATATCAAAAATAATTTTTAAAAATAAAAAATATTTAAAAAATAATTACAATCACACAACCAAAACACATACCACATGAAAAAAAAAAAAAAAAAACAAGTGAAAAGAACTCAATAAAAGAGAGAGAGAGAGAGAGAGGAGTAAATCAAATAAATCCAGCTAGCACCGAACCATACCACATCAGTTCAATTTGGTTTTCCAATGAATTCGGTTCTGGGTTGATTTAAATTAATCATAGCCACCTACTATTGAGAGATGGGAAATCTTGGAATGGAACCCCTAAGTTGTAGCTGTAAGGCCCCCCCTGCATCATGTCCTTTTGAATTTAGATAGAAGTAAGGTGCCGGAATTATCATAGAAAGAGTTAAGATCCATCACAATCCTCAGGCCCCCACTTTCCCTTGTAGAAAGTAGAAACTGAAGCCCCTCGCTTATGAGTTGCATCTTCTTGACACATCTATATATATGTTAGCTTGGACTTTTGTGGTTTCACCTCCATCCATATGTAATCCTGACAGCATCTATCTCATTCAGACGGAAGCACAAAAGGTAAAAAGGATTAGTTCGAACTACAGAGCCGGATCCTAGCTGGTTCGCAAGATTTCGGAGAGAAAGAAGCATGAACAGACGTGAATGATAATTAGAAATGAATGGTAGTTGAAAGAGTAAAGTAGGTCATGTGTGTTGGAAGACTTTGTTTGAAAAGGTGGTGAGATTGGACCTTTAAATTAAAAGTTGTATGCTTGGTGGTATGATTTTTCTCCTTGAATGCGTACAGTGCTGTTCCTGATCAATCAATTCCTAGGAAAAAACTAATAGTCAAGCTACTTACCAAACCTAACGTAGGGTCCATGCGCCTGTCAATTAATTGGTCGGGATCCCAGGAAATTTCCGGAGGTCCTTGGAAATTTGAGGAGCTAGCTAGTGGCATAGTTCAAACTTCATAGCAACACCAAAAGCTGTCTCTCATTCATGACATGTAATAATGTTTAATAATACCTTAAAAATATTACAGTATGCTGTGGCTTGGGAGAGTAGCAATGAGGAATCATAGTGTTTCATCTCCTATGTTATTAACAATCAAGGATGGTGGCTCCATCTGTCCATTTATATGTATTCGGATTTCTTTTCACCAGCTAATCTCTTTCCTTCTAATTGTACCAACTTAGACCTAAATTAAGGACTTAGTCTTCGATAATTAATCTTTTTATCAACATTTCGGGTCCAGACTGATTAGCCTGTTTTGAATAGGACTATTAATTTTAGAACAGAGGGTGCCATGATGAAATTTATCAGGAATATATACATTTAAAAATAAATTAAACTAATAATGGCAATATATAATAGCAATGAACTCTTTTGGGGTGTAAAATGTAGATATTCTCTGAAACAAGACTTAAATTCAAGGGTAGATTTAAGAGTTTTGGACATAAAAACTGTGTCGTTTTGGGATAACGTGGTTCTGCCCCGGTAACCTGAACATGTGTAGTTTTTTTGTGACAACAAAACTAGCTTCTTAATTAGTATTTGATGGTCCTCACAAGTGAAGAAAATGCACGGTGATCACATGAATATCCATGCTCAATCGAAAAATCAATTAGCTGCCAAGTCAGCACTAGTTTTAATTTTTATTCTTTTAACAAAATCATTGAATATATATCCCTTTACAAAATTCATTTTTTGTTTTATTTTCAGTTTTTTTATCCTTTTATTCTACATGCATTTGGCTTTTCTGAACAAATAGTCTTTAAAATAGATCTTGGCACCTAGTAATTGTTTTTGTTTTTACAAATGACATTCACTCAGGCTTTTATTTAATAGAAACAGTTTTTTTTTTCCAAATTTAACTTGATTTTATATATTGAAAGGCGTTTTCATCATAAAAAGGTTACAACGGGGGTATTGGAAAAATTTACTAGAGTAAAAGGATTATGATTTATAGGGGCTAGATAGTAGGACTTTGGGGACCTATCCAATAAATCCTCCAACATAGAAGGATCAATTAATCGATTAACCCTAGAATAAAAGCACTGATCATTCACACAACTTGAGTTTGATCTAACACACCCGATCAATCCCATGAAATAACAGCCATTAAAATATTATCATGGAATTAAAATTCTCTTTGAGATGTAGACTTAGGTCGCTTCCCAATCATCCATCAATGATGTTTTACATTGTATGTTTAAGGTAGCAAACATACTGAAAATGAGAAGTGACATGAAATCGGGTAAGGTTTGAATTATTGCCACCCCTGCAATCACAGTTTTAAAGGCTAGACAAAGCTATATGGTTGTTAATTTAATAAAAAAAAATAAAAAAAATTTGATTACGTGTGGTATTAATCCACCATATATAGTATTTGAAGTCATTTTCTAGAAAAAGCAAAAAAATATATAGATGCTTAACCTGTCATATTAACCAGGATCACGTTATGACGTTGTGATTTCAAAGGAGTTGTTTTCCTTGAGAATTATCGAGTACAATTAACAATATTGACAAAAATGAGATTTGAGTCCTAATTATTGAACCTCTTAGAACGATAAGTATCAATACAAGATGATGAGTTCACTTAAATCTATCCAATAACATTAATTAATTGAAATCTTGAAGGAATAATTAAGGCATTAAAACGAATCAAATGATAAAATGTTGAAAGTTTAAATATCCCACTACTTTCCTCTGGTTTTATTTATTTCATTTTTTTTATTTTTTTGATGAAATGGCTTGTATGATTAAATACAATATTGTTCCATGGTCCTACAGTCTTTTTTTTAATTGATGAACTATTTATGCACCGGATCGTTTTAGAGCGGTCAGTCACGTTACAATATTCAAACCACTTAAGCTAAATATCTCCAAAAATCGGATCCTGGTGACTGGGATATGTATTGAGAAGCTATATATATATATATATATTGCAGCAGCTTGATTAGAGCATGGTGATAAAGGAATGAAATGATATTTTAAGCTTATTTTGGGTTTTAGTATGTCCAAGTTCATATATTCAAATAGTTTTCCCTCTTGTGACAAGTCTTGGAGGAAGGGATCTTGATTGGTTACCGAGGAAATGCAAGTCGACATCAGTCTTTAAGGGCATGAATTAACGAAGCAGGAGCTCGGGGTCCAATCCCCAGCTCGTATTATGTTTTAAATGCAAAGTCATGATCTTGTGGGAATGGGTTTAATTTTCTTTGCTCTTGCACTCAATAGCCACTACGAGTTGTTCCTTTTGGAAATGCAGTCATGTATGTCAAAAGGGTCTAAAGAATAAACTTTTTGTTAGTGCACAAGTTTTCAAATGCATTATTACGTCTGCTTGCTCTTCTTTTCAATATAATACCCCAAAGCACTGACGTTTCAAGCAACCAAATTCAGTCCCCTCCTTGGAATATTCCGGTCCAATTCACCATCCCCCATGTCCTACGTGACCTATCACGATTTTTATTACTTATATTCGCGGCCAAATTAATGGGTGCTGCTGCTCCTATAAATTTTAATTACTAGCCAAAGTTGGCCTCATTCATGCATCCCTGAGTGTTTGATTTCTGTTTTTATATGCCTATTGAAAGTACATTCCACTTTAAAAAATACTAAATTAATAATTCTAGTGTTTTTTTAATAGTTCTAATGTGCTAAAATTAAAAATATATATATATATATATAAAGTATTTTAATATATTTTTAAAAAACACCCAACATCACAACACCAAGGACTTATGATTATATACGTTCATACTTTAAAATTCTGCATTAATCACTTTTGCACCGAAATAGAAAGGGTACATTGTGAAGATGAGCACCTGCATGACCTTTACCGACCGTTTGCATAAACTGTTTGAAAAATTGGTGGAAACCCTAGCTAGAATGATGCTTTAGGGAGGGGTTTGCATTATCCTGTCTGTCTCAGTGGTTCCATGTAAGCTTTGTTTTGTCCACAAGCTTCGCTTCAAGCTGTTGATATGTCATTAATAAGAGGCCATGCTTGTTGTTAAAAGAAATGGGGGATAAAACAAGATCTCAAGGCAATAATTCGAAGCTAATATTGTCGGCATTCGGCACCAAGGAATATTATTTCCTTTTTTTTATTATTTAATCTTGGTTAGAGGTTCAGATCTCCCCACACTCCAAATCAAATGTGAATTTGACTCCCAGCTGTGTAGAAATCTTGGGGCTACGAGAGTGATTGGTCCCACATTGCATCACTCAGAAGTCTAAGAACAGAGGGTACTTGACATGAGGCCCTAACTAAAAACCTGTGCATAATCAAAATTCAAAACTAGCCCTTCGGAGACTAGGCTGTCTCCATGCAATAATGTTTCTTCTTTGATTCTTTCTACTAAGAATTTTGATGCTTCTCCTTTCACATTGTACGCCAAAGGGCCATTTATTGAACTTGTTTTTTAGTGCCAGTGGATAAAGTAAGCAAGGAGATGCGAGAATCTGCTCATCTCATATCATTAAATATCAATAAATCATAAGGGAAAAAAAATAAAATAAGGGTTTCTATTACTCCAAAAAGAGACAATTGGGGAGTGGTGCAGTCAATTCCATTTATTTGCTAATTGAAATGGATGCCTAATTTATTCATTAATAATGACTCTCTCTCTCTCTCTCTCTCTCTCTCTCTCGCACATATATAATTCAGCAAAGCTTACATACATGGAAAGGAAAATAGGGAAGGGCTCGATGGAATGAAAGCGCCGGTGTTGGGAAAAAGTTTGACTTTAACAAGTTCGAAAAACTTCGCTCATGCCTCTTGATTCCAAATATTTTGTACCCTAATAAGTAATAATTGAGCAAGCATGCTGGATTTATCAATGTCAATCAGAGCCCGCTTAACCTAAAATTACTTGGAATGGCTCAAAACTTTCACTCCAATAATAAATATTTAATAAAAGAGTTTAAGAAAAAATAAAATATATTTACCAATTAAATACAGATTATCCAATACCCCATTTATCTATCGGACATACTTGGAAGGATAAAAATAAAATACTTCTTGAATTGTTTTTGCAAAAGCTATCGAATCAATTATAAATTAAACCAGTTGGCAACGAGAATGGTGAGGAAGAAATGTCTGATCTAGTGAGATAAATCATCAGAAAAATAAATAAATAAAACTTGAAAATGTACAAATATCCGTCCTGAAAAATATATCCCAGGTCACTCCTAGAAAACAAATCATGGCCCAGCTGGAGAAAGACTAAGATGCAAGTCCAGGCTCAATTTATCATCAAAGCTAGGTCCACCATCACTTTTAGAAAACCTGCTCAATGATGTAGGCCCATTCAGATCACCAATGACCCTGCTAATATGGGCCCTACTTTGCACTTGCTGGTGTGGCCCACTAGCACTAGAGGCCAATCCAAAATCTCCTACACTACCACCATACGTTAAGCTCCCTACACCCCTCCCACCCACCCCCCTAGGAAACACACTCCCATGTGAAACATGAAACGGTGGCGCCGCCCGAGGCAAGTAAACCCACGACTGAGAAGCCTCCGGGACCACAACCTGGCCTGCTGCCTGGGCCAGGAGGTGCGGAGGAGGAGCGAAGGCAGAGATCATAGGGTTTCTACCAAAGGAAACGGCAGCAGCAGCTGCGTTTCTTGTGGCTTGCATTTGAGCTCGTTTGAGTTGCTGTCTTTCTTTTTTGTGTGCGTTTTGGTGGCCACCAAGGGCTTGTGAGTTTGCAAATTCCCTAGAGCAGTACTGACACTCGTATTTCCTACTGTCTCCTGTAGCTGTCGCTGTAGCGAAAGAGGACGAGTCCGGAGTATTACAAGAAGATGACTTGAGAGAACTCGAGTATGTTGTAGCTATTAGTTCTTCATCTTCTGAGACGTTGAAGCCGAATAGTTTTAATCGTGTAGACGTAGTGGTTGAGTTGTGTTTTGTTTCGTAGTCCAGCTCTGCCATTTTTAGCTAGGCAAACAAAGTCAGAGAGATTTCTTTACTTTGTAGAGAGACGGATCAGAGAGAGGTGTGGGGAATGAGGGCGTGAAGCATAAGGCAAGCTGTTGCATGAGTGGGGTATATATATACAAGATTAAAAAAAAAACCTTGAGAAAAAAAGTACTGTAGTATACAACAGAGAAATATAGAGAGATGGTTGCGGACATCCCAAGGAGAAGAAATTGTGTGATGGTATTTTGGGAACACGAACCAAGAGCACTCTGGACCCAAAAGGATTGCACTTGTCTCGACCAAATTTTTCTCTTTCTATTACGTAACACCAAGGTTTTGTTAACTTTTAGGGCTAAATTGCAAGAATGCCCTTTGTGGGGGCAATGCAAAACAATATTAGCCCTATTACTTCATGATTAATTAAACATGA
>Ga0325405_1007042_pt1 | contig 11336 bp, 7 predicted proteins | sample PopdelMetagenome_21_FD_205663 | JGI IMG/M metagenome (GOLD analysis project Ga0325405, IMG submission 205663) | Populus deltoides microbial communities from Bellville, Georgia, United States - Xylem-Control-R2 | ecosystem: Host-associated > Plants > Phyllosphere > Stem > Wood/Secondary xylem...
TCTTCTCCATTAAGACCTAATCTTGATGATATCCCAGAAAGTAGTGTTGCTTCTATTCTTATGCACTTGGATCCTCCTGAGATATGCAAACTAGCCAAGGTGAACAAGACTTTTCATGGTGCTTCTTTGGCTGATTTTGTGTGGGAAACAAAGCTTCCATCAAACTATAAGTATCTTGTAGAGAAGATTTTAGGTCAGAGTCCTGAGAGTTTGAGCAGGAAAGAGATCTATGCAAGATTGTGTCAACCTAATTGCTTTGAAGATGGCACCAAGGTATATATATCTATATATCCCTCTGATCTCTTCTTTTTTTTCTTTTTTGCATTTTTGTAGAAATGAAATAAAATAGATCGCAAGTGAGTTAATTAATTATATGCTATATCTCTTGTCTAATATTTAATGATAAATCTTCGCATGATTAATTTTCTACAGCAAGTTTGGTTGGATAAAAGTAGTGGCAAGATTTGTGTAGCTGTTTCTTATAAGGCATTAAGGATAACTGGGATAGATGATCGAAGATATTGGAATCATATTTCATCTGAGGAATCCAGGTTACATATTTATATATTCTTTTTTTTTTCTTTTTGGAGTTTCTCTATATATATGAAGTAAGATTCATGATCTATCGAAGGCTTCATGATGCGCATCAGTAAGACTTATGGGATTTTTGGATTTAAATTACTACATCAAAAATCGAGTAAATTCAAGTGAAAAGAGATCTATGCGAGTTTGTGGTTATCTAGCTATGAACATGTAAATTTATAATTTTTTTAAAAAAAATAAAAATGGACCACTGTTTTCCCTGATCGAGAGAGTATTAAAATATACATATCTGGCCAGTAGCAGGCCATTTCTTATGTCTACAATCAATCCCCAGAAAATAGTGCAAACAGTTGACTAAAAATAATGACTTTCAAGTACTAATTCGCAAGATGGAAAAATATTTATAATATTGAAGACTTTATGCCAATTATTTATTGGATTTCTTGCCCCTTGACTGCTGTGAGAAATTAAATACTTCTTTGGATGCCTTGTGTGCATGACTAAAATAATGATGGAACTTGGATGGTAATTTTTTACTGTTTAAAAGTGTGCAGAGTTTTTTAAAAAAATATTTTTTTATTTAAAAATATATTAATATAATTATTTTTTAAAATTTATTTTTAACATCAATATATTAAAAAAAATCTAAAAAATACTAGAAAATAATAATTTGAAACTAAAAAAATTAAAAACATGATTAAATCGCAAATGGAGCCTAAAAATTATCTTTCATCATGGTCCATATACAAAATTGAATAAAATTCGTTAAATTTCTAGCTTCCAATGTTTGTAATTTGATGAACCCAAAAACACATTTTTTTTTTCAATGAATAGGGAAAATGTCTTCCAAAGTCTTGGGGTTTTCAGCCATAAAAAAAAAATTTCTATTATTATTATAGTAAGAACTAATTCAAAGTTACAAAAAATGCAAGAACTAATTATTAAATATTGTTGCCGTGTAGGTTCAACACAATTGCGTATCTTCAACAAATATGGTGGCTTGAAGTAGTGGGAGAATTAGAGTTTGAATTTCCAGCAGGAACTTATAGCCTATTCTTCAAGCTCCAACTGGGAAAAACCTCGAAAAAATTTGGCCGACGAGCCTGTAATGTCGATCAAGTTCATGGTTGGGGTGCTAAACCTGTCCGATTTCAGCTTTCAACATCGAATGGCCAGCAAGCCTCATCAGAATGTTACTTGCATCAACAAGGAAACTGGGGGCATTACCGTGTTGGTGATTTTGTTGTTGACAACAAAAATACCCCAATGAAGCTCAAATTTTCCATGATGCAGATTGATTGTACACATACTAAAGGTGGTGTGTGCTTGGATTCTGTGTTGATATGTCCTAGTGAATTTAGAGAAAAGTTGAAGCAATTTTAAGGCAAATGAAATCTTCGTAGGTAGGATTGGTCATGCAAGAGATATTGTTACATAGTAAAGAAATATATTAGGGGGGCAGCTTTAGCTGAAAAATGAAAATGGTGGGTTAGTTTTTTGTGGTCCACAAATATTGTATTCTTGCAAATCAATGTAAATTCTGGATTGATCATGTTCATTTGTTTGTGAAACAATTAATAATGAAGGATGATTATAATATTAATTGTAGATCTGCATGTTAAACTCTCGCCTGTATTATTGGCATCTAATTATGGTCTGAACAAGTACAGAGTATAAGTAACATTTGGTTTATATTCCAGAATAGAAAAGATAAAAATAATAGAAATAAAACCAGATAAACACTAATTCAACGGACAGTGTAAGATGGAGTTTAAGAAGTTAAAATCAATCTTATTACAGGAATCCATTACAAGCATCAACCAATTGGAGGGACAGATCACATACTCAGTTCAAATGCCACTATCTTTTCTCTCTCGCAATCTTGTTGTGAAAAGATTCACAGGACAATAAATTGGAGAGACAGAATCCTTGACTTGAGAAAGTGAAACTCTTTGAAGAAATATATAGTTTCTTTACTTGAGAGATTGTTGTTATCATGGGGATTTCACTAAACTGGCGGTCTTCTAGGCCCAGTGGGTCCTGTTGTGTCTTCGAGTTGGGGCATAATAGCAATGGGGACGGGGTGCCGACCGACTGATTTGGAAGATAGTTCTTCTGTCACTTTATGCTACTTTGGCATTCTTATCCACTGGCATTCTGCTGATTACGAAGATTAGGGCTTTGCCAGTTGGCCAGCCAATTCATTGCCACGTCAGTCATTAGCGTTAATCTTAATTTTGAAACACTAAGGAACACTAATCAAACAAAACCTGAATGAGTGGGAGTGCCACCACTTTGGTTCGAATCCTTTTGACGAGGCAGATAAGGTGACTTGCAGGCCGCTGCGTCAAACCCTAGAAAGAGGGCAAGATGCTGCCCAACAAATGAGAGGTAGGGGAAGCATTTATCTGGTCTCGGTAAAGATAGGAGGAGCTTGAATGGTATAAGATTGATGTGGATTTCGGTGACAAATCCCATCAGCCATACCCTAAAACTGGCAGTCACTTTCCAATACTCTACAAATGAATCATAGGCATAGTACTAGCCATCCTATTTTGAAGCGAGTTGGGAGTATGTCAGCACAAAGTAGTAAGAACATGGCAATCCACCCAAGACAGGATAAGTGGCTCAAAGCCATAAAGGATGTGGCCCAAAATTCTCATAGATTACATTCTAGACAAAAGCTTAAATACAATATTGGAGAACTCATTTAGATATCATATTTCCTGTTCCAGTTTTGTCCAATAGATTACACTTGCAAGACTTGATTAAAAAAATCCCTAAAAAGACAAGTTGATAAGAAGGCAAAAGAAGAAGAACAAAAATAGAGAAAACCTAAGTACCTACTGAAGTGCAAGTGCCTGATGCCACAACAAATTCCATAATTAGAAAAAGCTTGGGAGGTAGGGGAGAAAGCAGATATTTGAATATTCTGTACAAATACAGATGGCCCACACTCGCTCATTTGAGAGCAAATAACTGGTCCACCTCTGTTAGTCATGCCTTCCATCCATAACCCATGTTATCATCAAGGTCACTGTTAAAAAACCCATTTTCAGTGAACTCGTGGGCAATATCACTAACAATGTCGTCCTGCAGATGAAGATTCTGAGGCAAATCTGGTACTTTCTGGTTAAACCCACTGTTGCCACCAGCTGCTGAAGAATCACTGTTTGCAGGAGCTTTAAAACTGTTGCTCTGGCTTGGTGCAGGTCCTCCTGCACTTACTGACACAGTGGAAGCAGTTGGTGCCGTTGCCATACTGTTGCTTCCAAAACCGAGTCCGATCCTTGCCACACCACCATTCCCACTCTGCCGAGAAATGGAATGTTGTTGGACTCCTCCTCCACTGTTATTGGACATTTCCTGCAGCAGTTGGTGGATCATCTGTGGTTGCAATGTCTGGTTGCCATGGGAGGATCGTGGAAGGCTCTGTTGGAGTAAGCTATTAGAGCTCAATGAGCGCTGCTGCAGCTGCTGGGGCTGTTGGGGAGGTGGATGTGGACTTGAAAAGCCACTCACAGGTAAGTTCTGCATGGATCCTTGTATGAAATTAGCAGCTCCTTGGAAGTTTGAGGATGGACTCTGATTAGAATTACTGAATGGTGAAGCAGCCTCCTGTTGAAGTGAACAGGAGTTTGAATTCATCGAGTTCTGTCTCATGAGCAGATTTTGGTAGTTTGTTAATGCCAAAGCAGCCTGCGCCGAACCACTCAAAGCACCTCGACCAACCATTTGATTGTTGCTACTGACATGATTGTTTATTCCTGGATGTAATGCCATCAGCTTATTGATGGTGTTCCTATCAGTTGGCAGACCTTGAACACTTGCTAACTGCTCCATTTCCTGTATTTTCTGCATCTGGAGCTTAGCTGCAGTGGCATGTCGAGGATAACTTTTCAAGCCCTCTGCAGACATGGATTCACATCAGGTCTTTATGCAGTCTATGATTGAAACAACATTTTCTCTCATGACCAAAATTAGCAGGCAACAAAAAAACAAAGCAGAATAGTCAAAATGAACAAAAATGAACCGCAAAATTGTTAGCTGTCTAAGAACTAAAATAATAAGGATTGTATAAAAGAATTGAAACCAAACAGGGCCAGTTTCTGATAAAATTCATCCGAGGTAGTGACCTTCATGTTGAATGCAAACATCAGAAAAATCTTAATAAGAAAATTCCTAACAGCAGATAAGGCAAATATATCAACAAGAGACAGCCTTTCAGTATAAAGAAAATTACAACACAGATCATTGCAAATAATAAAGGAAGAAAGAAAAGTAGAAGCCAAAACACTCCAATTTTTCTCAACCACAAGATATTAAACTTGAGAAAGCACTGAACTGCATAACAAAATTCTATTCTAAAGAAACCTTCTAGGATAGGGTAAAACACACAAATTGGAATAACACCAGCCACAAAAAGGATTTTACCAATTGGCCCAGCTTTTTGCTCCCGACAGAAATCAATCAGATCCTTCATGCTGTTGACAACCTCAGATATCTGTCACATATTGAAGTAAAAATCATAAAACAAAGTAAATTGTAATTCTTCTATCAGTATAGAAATTCAGATCCAGAAAGTGTGAAAGTTATACCTGCAGGCACCGGACATATCTTTTGGAAAAACCCAAATCATTCAGTGACTGCAACTCTAAACTCTTTGCAAGCTGGCGACCAGCTGTCAGAACCCTTTATAAAAGATCAATGTTGGATCAGTATTTAACTGCTAGCCATAATTATAATCCATTCCTTTGCAAACCAAATATTATTTGATAAAGTCTTCAATTAAAATTTTAAAGCTCATTCAAGAGTTGAGACACTGTTTTGTGAATGTCATGCCTGAGGAAAGCTATATGGTTTAATGCTCCACTAGAACATAAAAGATTTATGCGGACCACTGTCTAGAAAGGTAACAGTCTCAGCTGCAAGCTCTAGTCTACAGATTCAAATCTTGAGAGACTTCATCCAAAATGCTCAAGGACACCCAAATTCTCTCTCCACAACTTTCATTTATGCAGGATCAACACTAGATACCTCAAGCACTCATTCTATCATATGAATAGGGGAGCTTGAGTTAGCAAACCAACATAATTATGCCCATCAAAACAACAGGAACATGTCAGATGCTTTTTATTTCAGGAAATATAGCCTCAAGGATGGGGTCTGTGTGGACCTAAGCTCATTAACATAGGAGTGTATTAACTTTATGAGTCAAGAAGCTTCAGCCAGAAAGCTTGCATAAGCAGCACCAAATTGTATTAAGAAAGAATTAAGGGTGCTCATTTTACTTACATATTGCTGTTTGTTTGCAAATCCTGTTGAGAAACCCCATCAGATCCGCTTTCAGCAATAGTGCTCTGGCATTTCTGCGCAACCTGGAGCAACTGATTCACCTGCAAAAGCACTCACTAGGTTGAAGTTAAAAATGTATTTACAACATTCAAAATCGAAGAGGGCTCACATCACAGTGATGAATGATGTGCAATCCAGTAATTGCTATCTAGAACTTCATAGGTGTTATCGAAGATCCACCACGCTTATCCTTGAATGCTTTGGATTAAGAGCATTCACAACCAAACAAAGAGATGACTATTTCAGCCTCTATTTCTCTATTCATTTTCTCATGTTTTTCTTTGGTTAGGGTAACTGTGATGGATCATCTCTAGGAAGCATCACTCCAGAAAAACAAAGAACTACTGGAACTTTCCAATGAACACAATGTTTCAAACATAGTACCTGTGGTGCAACCACCCTCCGTGGAAGAAGTTCTTCATGGCGCCGAGCACAAAATTCCCACGACAATATCTAAAAATGAATAGAAGTACTAGCCAGTTAATAAGAAATTTAGAAATTAGCAATACTTGTATCAGAAACAGGTTTCATATTGACCTTCAAGTCAGGGGTGAATATAATACGAAGCTGACCCTCACGAACAACACGAAGTTGCTCATATACACTCTCTTGGACTGCTTTTGCATACTCCAGCATCATTATTCCAGAAGACAATCTAAATTCACGTGGCAAGTCCAAAAACAGAAGCTCATCAATGACACCACTTCCAAACTTGATTTCATTAAGCCTAGGGAGTACTTCAAAAGTTGCCTCTGCAAAAAATAACCCATAACAAGCTCGGAGTTAAATCTCCAGAATAAATGAATCACAAGGATGTTCCGAGTTACACTGGTTACGTCTAAGTTGAGGGTTGAACAGGAGCTAGATAGTGGCCCTATGATTATTTTATGACGAGCAAAAAATATGGAATCATCATGTTATCACGTTAACATTCCAAAAAACAATGAAGAAAAGAACCAAAGCATGCATTTTAACTTTTTAGCTAATGAGCTGCAGATGGCTCTTTGATGATGTTCATATTTTGTTTCATCTACTAAAATGTAGATATTTGAATTTAATAGCCTCAAAAAAGGTGGCTTGTGGAGAGCGCAACAAGCCACCATAAACGCTCGTAAACAAGTCAACTTAAAATAGGCAGAAGAAATCTGAGGAAAAAATAACCACCGGTGAGAATTTAAACTCGGGGCTCATCCTGAACAACCCACCTCAGCTAATGCCCAAGGAAAATAAATTAACCAGAAAATCAAAGCACCCAGATATGTCCTGTTCCTTTTTAGGAATGACCCTCATAGCAGATAACATAGATACTATACAAGTGCACAAAAAACATGCCAAGAGAATGATTATAGATGCAAATTAGGGCCAAAAAGTTGAGTAACCAAAATATTGAACCAGAAACAACCATTAAACATCAAAAGAGCAACAAAAAAAAAAGAGGAAAAAAAAGACTTTTATCAGTCCTGTCATATCCCAATTTTTCACCCCATGCAATCCAGATTTGGAACCCATGTCTGTTTCATTTCATGTCAACAATTATGCTTGATAACCAATGGGAATATGAATTCTCAATTTGAATGTGAAAATAAATTGATGTTAAGATTATACCATTTGTTTGCATCAACACTCCAATTGACAAGCAACAGTTCCATGAAAGAAAATTGAAGTCAAGATTATGCTTTGTTAATCTTGTCTCCCATAGATTTATGTATACATTACACTGTATTGACTTCCATAAAATCATGTAGGGTCATCTCCGAGAGTGACCAGAGTTTGACAGTGTTTACACAAGATACTCAAATTACAAAAATGATTGCACAGAGTAAAAGCTCAGTAAACTTATGAAGCTAAATTATCTCACACTAACATGCAATTCGTTCCAAAATCAAACCAGTAATTTTCAATGTCATTTTTTACATGAAAAAAATTCCAAGAATTAGAGTATAGGAGTGATAATGTTGGGGCACATCATCCATTACTACAAAGCATCACAATTCCCTTACCAAAACCTCTTCCAGACTTGGAACCACAAAGGTCACACTGCCATGCCTCCTGAAAAAAGAAAAAAAGAACTGTTACATGCAGGTGATGACAACATGATGTCTACAAATAAACAAGTGATGACTGAAGCTACTAAATCTATTGCTTGCTCTTAACCAACATATGAAATCACCATGAGAAAATGGAAAAACTAAAGCTCAACATCAGGAAAAATAATAGAAATCTATTCACTTGTATCAGTAAGGAGTCCAATGACTTGTCAGTAAAAATTAAATAGAAAAACTTTATTAACAGGAAAAGGACAAAAACACTGACCATAGCTGCCTGGGGGAAAACACCAAGTGCATGATGCCCAACATTCTCGTATAATGACAAGCACCACCTTTTCTTTGCACGAGGAGAATAGTACTCTGCGACAAATTTACGCCAATATGCAATAGTGTTCTCCTGTTAAAATAATAAAAGTCCATGACAAGATTAAAAACACATTTGTGCTTCAGGTACTGCTTAATTAAAATGAATTTATATACTGGGCAATAAGTATATGAGCATACATATTTACCCAGGGAAAACATGAATTTAGTATGGCATCAGAATGCCACAAATATTAATAACGAGGAAAAGGTTATCTGCTATAGAGTTATCAAACAACAGCAAGAACTTACAGCAAACCGTTGCCGCTGATGATATAGATATTGCATCAAACGACGGGCACAAATACCCCCTTCAAAGGGACGCTTGAGGGCAGATGCTGGTTGCATGGCCTGGTGTTGCATTTGCTGCCTCAAATGCATTTGCTGTTGCTGTTGCTGCTGCTGCTGCTGTTGCTGCTGCTGTAACTGGGCTCTCTGCAACGGTGGCATAGATTGGAGAAGTTGATGCTGCTGTTGCCTCAGTCTATGTTGATGAATCAAGTTTTGTAGCTGCGGGTTTCGGTTTTGCAGCTGCATGGAGTCCTGCCTTTGCAGCAGTTGCTGCATCAACTGCTGCTGCAGAATATCTTCCTGCTTGATATCCAATCTTGGCTTCTTTTGCACTTGCGATAGATTATTATGGTCTTGAAGAAAGGATCCCTGGCCTCTTGGACCCATGGGAAGTGAAACTTGCCCAATTTGTGATGTGGGCAAGGATGTAGCACTTGAAGCACCGTGTTGTTGCTGCTGATTCTGCAGAACCTGCTGGACATTTCGGTCCTGATGGTTGCCCTGCTGCACCACAGAGGACCCATCAACAACTGATGAGCCTGAAATGCTTATATTATTGGATGAAAAAGACATAGGTGATGCTGGCAAGCGCATATATGACTCTGTATTGATACTTGCGCTTCTCTGCAAATGAGGACCTCCAGAAAGCGCTGAATTTGCATCGGTCACCAAAGAACTCGCCCCAACACTCGGTCCGGAGTTTGCCACACTGTTCAAAACCGCATTATTCATGTCCCCAGAAACCGGACCCAAATTGGGTCGCCCGGTTCCAGGAATCGAATTTGATGAGTTGCCAAATGATGAGCTCAAGTGAGAGTTAACTAAACCCTGGGACTGCCCATCCCCTTGGAAGAAAATTCCAGAACTTGAGGAAGATTGGGCAAAAGCTCCAGCCACTCGAGAAGGTACCATACCAGGCACCGACCCTTGGTGGCCGTGGCCAGAATCTAAGTAGCTCTCCAGAGCCAGCCCCGACCAATTTTTTCAATAGTAAATATCCTTAAACCCTCAGTAATAATAAAATTATAAAACCAAAACCCAGATCAAAATTATAAAACCCACAAAAACCACACAATATAATCAACAACTCGGGCGTCACCAACCAAATTTGAACCCAATATTTTTGTGATCTGTTTCAGCTTTCAACAATTTCTTGTAGGGATCTAAAACAAACAATATAACTCTACATCAGCACTAGCAAAAAGGAAGAACACCAAAAAGAAAACAACAATGAAGACTAATTTCAATTACCACAATTTCAAGAACCAGCTTATCCCTGAAAAAACCCTAATTACCTCACAAAAAACCTAATCCTTGGCTAAATTTAGTAACAATTACAACACTACCTAAGCCCCAAAAAAACCCAAATTTAATCATCTTTTATTAAACCCCCCTTCAACCACAACTCAGAAAACCTAATTTCCTAAATTATCCCCAAGAAAACCCTAACTTTTTTAGCTAAGCTTTAGCTACAACAACCACACTACCTAACTAGAACCCAAAAAGACTCTCAAATTTATCACGTAAAACCCCTATAATCACTAATTATATGTTATTAACAACTAATCAAGCTTAACCACGACTTAATTACTCACATTCAAAATCAAGAACTCAAAAAGATCTCACTTTAATCAAAATCAAGCTCTTAATTGTCACTTAAAAATCAAAAGATCAAAAAATAGAACAGACACAAAAAAAAGTTGCTTTTTTTAGCTCAGAAGATCAAAAAAACAAAAAAAAAATCAAAAAAGAAATATACTTCAAATAATAATTTGTTTTCCATGAAAATAAATACCTAATAAAATCAAAAGATTACTTTGCTACTGACCTTGAAACAGCAATCTGGATAAAGCGAAACGCAGAATTTTTTTGGCTAATTCAGAAACCGAAAATCAGAGAGAGAGAGAGAGAGAGAAGGGAAGGGAAGGAGCTGATTATATACCTAGCGGGAATTGAAGCACAGAGAATGACTGGCTGTACTGGTAAGGGAATGTGTTGACGGGTTTTGCCGGTGGTAATTGGACACGTGCTGGTTTTTGGGGTGGGGAACCGTGATCGATTTTTTGATCGCGCGGGGCGACTCGAGGTTGGGGATGATGTGGCGTGGTTTTATTGGATTATCGTGGAGGTTCAGTATCGTCTATGATGAGGGCGTGTTGCTTTTTGGTACGTCTCTTCGAGGCAAATATCCAGTGTGGTCAAGTCGTGTGTCGAATTTAAACGTTTTTTTTTTAACATTGGTAAGCATCTTCGACCATGTTCTTGACATAAGACGAAGAATTCGGATGTAGTACGGTAGATTTAAAAAAAAAGTATATTTATTTAAAAAAATATTAAATTAATATTTTTTATAATTTTAATATATTGATATAAAAAAATTGAAAAAAAAAATTAATGTACTTAAAATAAAAAATATTTTTAAAAGACATTTTACACCATGATATATACCAAACACCCATTGAGTTGAATCTAAGAAAATTGATAAAATATGGGATTTGTGAAAAAAATTTAAAAATTTATCTAAATTGAAGATCGTAACATAACAAGTGGATTTATTTAGTAGCTTGTTTGAAAGTTTAAAAACTTTGAAAAGTTGTTATTTTAAATTTATTCTTCCTAAATACGTGTTAGTGATATTTAAATATTATTAGAGTTGATATGTTAAATGATACGGTATATTATATAAAAACAATTATATATATGTTATAAGATTATAAAGTGTGTGGTGTTTTTTTT
>Ga0325405_1007044_pt1 | contig 11336 bp, 5 predicted proteins | sample PopdelMetagenome_21_FD_205663 | JGI IMG/M metagenome (GOLD analysis project Ga0325405, IMG submission 205663) | Populus deltoides microbial communities from Bellville, Georgia, United States - Xylem-Control-R2 | ecosystem: Host-associated > Plants > Phyllosphere > Stem > Wood/Secondary xylem...
TATACATTTTCATGTCTAACTACACACATCTTCTGCGTGCTTGTCTGTTGATGCATTGATCATTAAGTGAATGGGAAGTTTGTGTATCAATATTGATATTATTGACCATTTCTCTTTCAGGGCTGTTAAAGCCAGTTATTCACTAGCATTTGCTGAAGTGATTGTGGCTTGTGAGATTATAAACAATGAATCTAAGCACTTGATTGATGACAGCAATACTGGAGGAAAGAAAACGATTTATCTGCACCTTAAGAAATATTTTCGTGGCACCCGTTTTACTTGTCTACCATTTCTTAAAAAAGTCGAAGCGAAACATAAATTGGGAGATGTTGTCTGTGTTAGTGGTAAGGTGAGTACGACTTCTCCGCTGGATGCTCCTTTTTTCCGTGTCTTGATAAAGGTATATTCAGTTGTTTTCATATTGTTTTATCTAGGAGTGTTAGCTTGAGCAAGGGCAAGAAATTTGTAACGAGTCCCATTACTGGATCTTTCTTCTTCTTCTGGCCTGCTGATTCTATGAAGTTTCTACTTTGCATGAGTCATTTTACTTGTATTTCCAATGAGGGATGCTGTAGACTAATTTACTTCAAGTTGTGTAATTGCATATTTTGTGAACTTATTTTCCAAGGTGGTGTTGGGGTGAAAAAACATTTATAAACTTTTGGATGCTGTATTTTGTACTTTTTGTTTGAGACCTTTTATTGAAGTTGTCCTTTCCAGAAACTAACTTTGGAGGTTTTTTTAGGACTTGGATAGCTCTTCTAGAGAATAATTGATGTAAAGTTTCCACTTCATGTATGTATGATTGTACATTGCACTCACATACATTTAATCTATTTGTGTGGAGACATTTCCCTTTTCTTTTCTGCTATTTTTTCCAAAGAATATTTTCATGTACATTTTCTCTTTGGTTGAATTAGTCAAGAGAAATGAGAGAAAAGCCTTTTTAATAGTATAAGGTAAAACATTTAATCTATTTTCCAAGGTGGTGTTGGGGTGAAAAAACATTTATAAACTTTTGGATGCTGTATTTTGTACTTTTTGTTTGAGACCATCTATTGAAGTTGTCCTTTCCAGAAACTAGCTTTGGAGGTCTTTTTAGGACTTGGATAGCTCTTCTAGAGAATAATTGATGTAAAGTTTCCACTTCATGTATGTATGATTGTACATTGCACTCACATACATTTAATCTATTTGTGTGGAGACATTTCCCTTTTCTTTTCTGCGATTTTTTCCAAAGAATATTTTCATGTACATTTTCTCTTTGATTGAATTAGTCAAGAGAAATGAGAGAGAAGCCTTTTTTCCTCTTCATTTTTTTTTTCCTTTTCCCTCTTATATTTTTATATTCATATAGGTACCGAATTGCTTATGATATTATTTGTTTATGCATTTTGTGAATTAGTTCTCCTGATATTAAAAAATATGGCTGTGTGATCTCTTCCTGTAAACCAACTTCTTTTCTAGGATGTATAACCGTTTGTTTACTTGTGAAATTCTCCCATCTACTTGCCATGTTAATTAGTGGATTATAGTAGTGTGCACTAGCATGAAAGGGGATTCTGTCCTCCTGTCTATTCTTACTTTCTTAAGGCTCAGAATCTAGCTTTTTTCGTGCTTTAACATTTCTTTCTTTTCCTTATTGTTTCTGTTTTATCATCCCTTGTATTATACCCTTTGTTGCAATAGAACTTTTATAGTTTTACCCATTCAAAAATGATAGTTTGTGAACTAAATGTCAACCTGCATTGTGCCTCCATCCTAATGCTGATTGTATGTTGAATTTTCTGGAAAAGGGTGTTGGTAGTCAGATATTCTTTATGGAAATGATTTCTTAGATGTATTCAGCTTGGTCGTTACTGCTGATGTCACACATTTCAGTGTCTGTCATTTCTATAGCGGTCTATTTAGGTATAAAAAATATGATAGTGTGAATTGATTCTTCAAGTAGCATAGTAGGATCAGCAATGACTAAAATAATTAGATTTTTTATTATAAAAAGAAGTGGTTATATTTTTTTTCCATATGATGTATGGTTCCCCTTTAATTCTATTCTCAAGTTGTTTGATTTATTCATTGACATCATGTTTTGAGTTTTGGGCATTTTGAGACTTGGTGTGTGAATGTGTTGTGATGTAGGTTAGAACCATGAGCACTAAAGGAGATCACTATGAAATAAGAGAATACAATATTGATGTGCTAAAAGACAGAGAAGATTCATCTTCTATTGTGGAAGCGAGGCCATATCCTATATACCCTTCAAAAGGAGGCTTAAATCCTGACTTTCTTCGGGATACTATTTCAAGGTTTTGTGCGATACCCTTTTTTGTAGTTTGGCATCTCCTGTCATTCAAAGACAGCCCCTTTTCTCAGTTCCTGTTGCTTCTATGATTAATGATTAATGATTCAAGTCTAATCCTTCTTTAGGATATGTGTGCATGTGTAGAGCATGAAGCTAAGCCTTTTATTGTCTCTTATTTTGTTATGTGCTATTCCTTTCATGCTGTACAGTTGGCATTAATTGCTTATATATAAGAAAATTATGCTTTTGCAATTCTTTTTTGGCTATTTACACAATTTCCTCTTATCTAAAGAAAAGAGATTTGGTTTAGTGTACTCCAAGATATGAACCACATTTGTTGACCAACAATGTTGAGTCTTCTGTAGACGTTAGAGAATTATATGTTGTACCTGCTTTTTTGACACTGCAAAACCTTTTGGAAAGTTCATCCTGATGGTTCTTAGCATTTTCCTTACCTCTGTAGATGAGTTTTTTGATAGAAACTTCAGTAAGGATTGTGTTCTCTAAATGCTTGATTTTGGTAAAAAGAGTTATTCAACAAAATAGATCTCCAAGAAAATGTCCTAGTCGGATAAAAAAGGAAAGAAAAAGTCCATGTGTTTTTTAAACAACCATTTGCGTACATTTTCAGATCAATCAAACATTGCATGAATCTGGTTGAATCATTCTTCTCCATAATTTTCCTAAGATTTTGCACAAAGTGGTGCAGTGTACTACTATTAGCCTATTTTCCCCCACCATGTGGCAGCAATTCTGTTGTGACTTCTTTTCATGAATAGCATATATACTTTATGTGCTTGAGGCATGACATTAGGAAAGTACTCAGGAATGCTGCGTGGCAGTAATCATTCTTCTCATATTTTGTTCCATAACTAAAAAAAGTAATAGAATTAGGTGGTCTTTGTTCTCTAAAATGTGTTTAGAGTGACAATAATATAGATTTTCTTTAAAATAATTTAAGTGCACTCACCCTCTTAACCATGGTGGGTGGTTCCATAATTTCTTTTTTATTAGACTATTTTTTTGAAAATATACAATCTTAACCCCCCACAGGCATTTTCTTTGAATTTAGCAGTTTTATGCTTCTTTGCATATGCATCAACATCATAGTATACATGAAAGAAGTTTACTCATTAGTTTAATCTGAAAGAAAACTTGATCACCAAAAAAGGAATGGTTAAGGGGCTCAAGCTAATTTTTTTTAGTTTATGAGACAACAATGTGTAGTTTAGAGGTATGTACATGTTCTTACCTTTCTCTTATATCTTCCAGAGCTGTACGAACCCTGCTTGCTGATGTTGATCCTATTCCAAAAGAAATCATTCAGGATTTTGGACTTTTACGTCTCCACGAAGTAAGGAAGTCTTCTAGAATATGTTTCAATTATTGATATATTAATGCATATTTGGTTCTTCATATAACAAGAATGACCATTAATGTTACTAGTGATAATGTGCTTGATTTGCTGATAGATCATCTATATTGTCATCAAGTTTTGAGGTAAATTGTGTGGTTTGCTGTGCCTCAGTTCTGTCTTCTTCCAAGCAGTCTTGAGCTTTAAGGAGTTCTGATCAGTGATCAGTGTGGGTGTTGAAGTTCTTCAACGGATTAGAATGCTATAAAATAATATTTCAACAATAAAATAAATTGCATTGTGAACGTTTAACTATGGCAGTGCCTCTATTTATGTGCACAAATATGGCATGTGTGGCTGTTATTTCCTGTCAATGCTTGCTTATTTTGATAAACCTAAATTTCTTTTCTAAAAAAATTGCAGGCATATATAGGGATTCACCAGCCAAAAAATGCAGATGAGGCTGATTTAGCTCGCAAAAGGCTTATTTTTGATGAGTTCTTTTATCTACAGGTTATCTGAAATTTCATGTTACTTTATGGCATATGAATCACAATTGTATTGCTGTGAGACATTATGTATTCGCTCTGTATCATTATTGTTCATTTGTACATGATTCATTGCAGTAGCAGACCCTTTTATAAAAGGGAGTGCAATTATGATCTGGAATGCATGCTATTTAATTGATGATAATGCTCCTGATGACATCATCACATGATTATTTCCAAAATCTTGTTTACAGCCATTTACTGGGTTGCATCTTTTTCTCTTTTCTTTTTTCAGTAGCTGGAAGGTCACTATCTATTTTACTTGAAGCTTGTTGTTTCTGCCTTTTCCTTGTATTGCAAGTTGTTTTTGTGCTGATGTCTCATGGCTTTTCTTTTATTAACTCTAGTGTATCACACTCTCTCTGCAGTTGGGGCGCTTATTTCAAATGCTTGAAGGTCTTGGTTCGCGAATGGAGAAAGATGGACTGCTGGACAAGTACAGTAAACCTGAGTTGAATGCTGTTTATGTGGAAGATTGGTCCAATCTCACCAAGAAATTTTTGAAGGCTCTTCCATATTCCCTTACTTCAAGCCAGCTAAGTGCTTCTTCACAAATTATATGGGATCTGAAGCGACCAGTTCCCATGAATCGACTCTTACAGGTTCTGGATTTTATATGACTAGTTGTTTTATCACTAAAAACAATGTAGAACCTGTTTCTATTTGCTTTCAATCTGATGTTCTGTTTTGAGCTTATCCAAAGAGTTATTTTTGGTTGTCAGTATAGAGTAATCAGATTCTATGTTAAACTTTGTGGCACGTGATTGAGATTATTGAACTCTGAAAAAGATTTCATTCTTCAAATTTGATGTTTGTTTCAGGGTGATGTTGGATGTGGGAAAACGATTGTAGCTTTTCTGGCTTGTATGGAGGTTATTGGATCTGGTTATCAGGTTGACCACTTCAACATATTATGTAATACACGTATTTGTTCCTTAATTTATTTCATTTTTCTGGATTGTTCCCACATATTTTGTCATGTTAACTTCTTTGATAGTTATCACTTTGCAATGTGTATGCTCTATACATATAATGAGGTTTCTGTACTTTAGGCAGCTTTCATGGTTCCAACTGAGTTGCTTGCGATCCAACATTATGAACAGTTACTTAATTTGCTAGAGACTATGGATGAAGTCCAGTCAAAGCCTTCTGTTGCTTTATTAACAGGATCTACCCCATCAAAACAATCACGGATGATTCGTAGGGTATGCTTTTTTATCAAGTGATTGTTTGATTCTTAAAAGACAATCTTTGAGATTGTTTTTCATTGAATTAATTGACAGGATCTCCAAAGTGGAGACATCTCTATGGTCATTGGAACCCACAGTTTGATATCTGAGAATGTAGAATTCTCTGCTTTACGCATTGCTGTAGTAGATGAGCAACAACGCTTTGGTGTGATCCAGAGAGGAAGGTTTAATAGTAAGGTTGTCTGCCTCCTTGTTCTAGTATGATGACTTTTTACTGTAAATACCTAGTTAACTTAATCTGTTATTTCATGTCTTTTGTCTTTTGTCGTTGCAATCGCTTGTTATTACTTCCTTGTTCGTGAAGATTTACTCAAACAGCATGATGATTTGGTTTCTTTAGTTTTTCTTGGTGTTCAATTTTTTTGAAAATATTGTGGCATGTAGATTAGAAAAGATTCAAGAAGATCAAATTTAAAGTACAAAAATCTTCTCCATATTCCCATTGAAGTCAAATGAAGCGATGAGCAAAAACAAAAACAATAAAAAATTTAAGAGAATTCTATGAAATCTCAAATATTCGTTTATTTGATCAATCAATGTTCAGACTCATTACTAATGCCTAACTGCAGTGGCTTGTATGGGTTTGAAGCTTCTACAAGCAGAAACACATTAGCCCAGTTGGAATGGCAGTTGAGCCAGAGGTTACGGGTTCAACACTCACTGAGGTAGTTGAACTTCTATACTTATCTGAAAAAAAAAGGGAATATTAAACCATAGAAAAACATAGTAATAGGTTATAGAACTAAATCCTAACACTTTCTTAAGTGCTAAATAGGAAATATGAAGTTCATGAAAAATATTAAAAACTTGGAATAAGCAAATATTAATCCTGCAAGTCACTCTTCGTAATCCATCACATGTTTTAGACCAATGACTTGATAATTGAAGCTTGTTTGGGTGAGTGATTCTGGAGATTTGTGGTTGCTTTGAATGGTCAAGAGAAACTGAATTTCAGTGGTGGAAGCAAGTGGAGGTACTGAGCTGGCTGTATAGAGTTTTTATTGCAAGTGTCACACACAACTTTGGTGCTTTTTTATGAAGTGGATGAATTTTAAGGACAATGAGAAGGGATAGGGTTGTGTAATCATTACTGAGTTGATGCAGCCTATGGGGATCATTGGTTTCCAAACTTATTGACGATGGCAGCATATAACTATGTCAGGTGAAGGATGATTTTATATGAATTAGTGTTGTAATGCCAAAATTCTTAGACAAGAATTTTGTGACGTGGATTGATAATTTATAGCTGAGAATTTTACATGGATCGGTAATATTTGATGTGTTTCTCATAAGCTCTGTACTACTGCACTCAACCAAGTTTCAGTTTTAAACTTGGGTTGTCTGTGAATTGTTCCCCCCATTTTGTTTGTTTTTGGTCACAGTTATTGGAAAACAAGATATTAAATCACTTTTTATTACTTCATCTTACAGAGCTGCATATAGAGCACACTATAAAACTTTTATTATCAGTAAGAGCTGACACGCCCTGGCCCTCAATCAACCCCCATTAATGTCACCTAGAAAAAGGAACTTGAAAGAGGCCTATTATCTGTAAGAAACTGTCAAGGCCTGGTGCTAAATCACCCCCTCCAACACTGCCAAAAAATGTAATATTTACTGAGCAGGTTTCTATAGCATTTGTAGAACAATATTTTGTTGCTTTATAAAATCATTTCCTTGTGTTGATTTCCTGTACATCTGATCATGCTTCAATTGCAGCCTGGTTTGCTGGCCCATCACTGAATATGGTAGATTCAAGAGCAAGAAATGTTTTGGACTAAATAGCGAATAGTACATCTTTATGCTTTCCCATTGATCATGATTTTCCAAAACATACTCTGAAGACTGGCTCCCTAAATTTATGCAGGAGCTACATATATTTCAATGTAGGTCCAACTATTATTTCTGCTGCATAGATTTTCCTAGTCTTTTAAACAAAAGTGCTGAAAATTGATATAATAACTCTACTGGACTCTAGGATGCAGTCAAATTGATGTAATAAAATTTTAAGTGTGGAAAATTGCAGGTGGTAAGTACTGAGTTTTGACTGTATCAAGAGCTAATTGGTGCGGTGAAGTTATTGGAACTAAGGTCTATTAGTTTGAAGTTTGAAATGGTTGTCTTCAAACTCTGTTAAGATTGCAATAGATATCCTGGTGTTGCTTTAAAATGAAATCAGCTGTGGCAAGAGAGTTAATGATGTTTGTGAGTTCTGTAACAATTCTGATACATCAGTTTTGCTAGGGTGAAAGAAAGTGGGGGTATGGAAGGAGGGAGGAGTGGTGTGTTTACTTTGTAAGATAAGTAGGACAGGAATAGTGTTTAAATTGGAAGTATGAAGCTAAAATGGAAGTGAACTGATCCACAAAATTAGTTAAGAGGATGGAAGGAAGGTTTTTTATAATTGGATAGATGGTTTTTATCTTACATCTTACATGATTGATTTGTCAGGAGTTCTATTTTATTTATGGAATTAAACACGCAGTCATCTTTCTATAACCTTTTTCATTGTATTATCAAACCTGGAAAGAAGAAAATACAATCTCCAGTCTTGTTCTTACCATTATGCTTAGACCTTTGCTATTAATTTACCGCCTAAGAAATGCTGGCAGTGTCATTAACAAAAAAGTGGATTTTGTAAATAGCATTGATGACTTATTTGTGATGCTTCCATTGTCAAAGATGAATCTCTTACCTGATGCATGCTTCTAAGTTGTTTTTTGCTATTTTGTGCTGAAAATCATTTCGCTATCATTTATTTTAAACAAAATTTAATGCTGTCATTTGCAACTCAAGGTTTCATTATCTTTCTGTGATTATTTTATAAGACGGGGTGATTGAGGCATGGAACCTAATCTCTGCAGCTATACCATAGCCCTCTAAGTTCAAGAATGTCAGCATCCAACACAGATACATCTTCAGAAGGTGATTTCCATATGGCCCCACATGTTCTTGCCATGTCAGCCACTCCCATTCCAAGGACACTTGCTCTGGCGTTATATGGAGATATGTCTTTAACACAAGTAAGTAAATATTTTGCCTCTGCGGTTATAATCTTTTCATTTGAGCAGCTTTTTATTACTTTCCTTAAATCTTTTAACCTTGTTTCATAATGTTGGGCATAAGTTATCTATATCTTGGTTATGGACAAGGTTGTCTAGACTTCACATATACATCTTTCAAAACCAATTTCAAGCAAGTTTAGTGAAAAACAGTATTTGGCCACAAGTCATGGTTTTCTTCTCTAACTTATTTTATTTCTTTTTCTGGTTGCTAACAAGGGGCACTGCATAATTCATTCATGTAATACATAGCAGTTAAAGTAGACAGCTGCTTACATATATTTAAGTTTGTATTTTGGAGTCGTATGGTTGAGTTCTTCTAGCATAAGTTTAGGATTGAAGATATCAATTCTTTTTCCCTTAATAAAGTGGCTATGCATCTGATTTTTGGGCCCCCATGAATTCTCACATTAATTTTTTTTTTTTTTGATATTTACAAGCTGTTGGTGGATTTAATTAAATTCACCTCTTATAAGGTCATTGTCCTCTTATAAGGTCATTGTTTGGTTTCTTTGTTGGCAGATAACTGACTTGCCTCCTGGAAGAGTTCCGGTAGAAACATATATTTTTGAAGGAAATTATGATGGCTTTGAAGATGTCTACAAGGTTTGGTACTGTTTTATTTTAACATGTCTAAATGTACTGTGTAGTTTAAAACACGTCTCAAGAATTTTGTAACTTCTTCATGACATGAGCAGGATGTCTCAAGGCTTGGGACTTTTTCTCACCTTCCTAGAGGACTTTATAACAGGTCTTATGACAATCATTGTAACATTTATTAAGAACCTTATAACATGTTACATTTTGGGGAGCGTCCTTGGACGTTTTTCAGAGAGATCGGAGATAGCTTACCCTGTTTATTCTGTTCCATTTTCTTTTCAAATTAAAATTTTCTTATGTGCGATGAATGATCACCTTATTCAATAACAAACCTTTAAAATTCTGTCAGTTCACCCATTCCGCACACACTAAATCACTGAATATTCTGTAGGTCTTTTATAACACAACACGTGCATTATGGAGAATACCCTTTTGACCTCCCTTGCAATAGTAGTTCATTACCGTTGTCATTTGATTTTTCTCTTTGGGGGATTGACCAAACAAAAAGCAACAATGAGGTGAACAACCAAGAGGTGGGAAAGAACAGACTAGTGAAATTTCCAAACCCCTCCAAAGAACATACCGCTTCAAACTGTTGGTGAAGAGAAAGATAGTGTTTAAGAAAGATCCTCCATCTCTCGTATAATTTCTCAGTCAAAATGATGTATGTTATAATAGATCCCAATACTTTTGTACTGTCTTGTTATGTTTTTCTACCAGATACTAAGCTATCTGCTTTATGGATCTTACTATGTTCATGGTTTGCCATGTTTTTTGTTAGGATCTTTAAAGTGTAAATCATAGCTTTGTATATGTCAGTGGTGGTAATTCTATTAGGAATGGTTTTATTTGCACTCCACCATCTTTTAATCCCACTTCATAACTTTATGCAGTGACTAATTTAATCTTCATATAAAGTGTCCTTTATTAGCAATTGAAATTGCATGCTATCAATTTTGAACATTGTAATCCCATCCTAACTTCTACTTAAAGTATTGTTAGAAAAATTAATGTTCTTTAAAAGTAAAATAAACATGCTAGTAACTATGTTCTGTCGTTTGGCATAAGTTATTTGTGATGATCATTATACTAAAAAATTTAAGATATGGTAATCCATGCGAAAGTTTTTAAAGATGCACAATCCCCTTGTGAATATCAATTTTGGATGTATCCTATATTCAATTAGATAAAAGTAATACTGTAGAATAACATTAATGTTTAGTTATCCGTATAGGATTTAACAGAGACGAAGTCATATTATTAAGAGAGAGATTGAAATTGGAGATTAACTTTATAAATCCGTTTATGTATAAAAAAACCCAAAAAGCAATCTAAAATATCAAATTTTATTGCTATCTTAAATGTTTGAGTTTCCTTGTTGCATGTTAAGTTCAGAGGCTTTTTTTGCATTCGATGTCATGAAATGTTGATTTTAAAGAAGAGGCTTTTTTTGCATTCAATGTCATGAAATGTTGATTTTAAAGAAGACTTGAAAGAGCGGCTAGATTTGGTAACTCCAAAAGTTTAGTAGGTTAGCGGGAATAAAGCCATACTTCTGCTAGTTGCTTGTCGTCTCTCTCCCTGCTATTACCACCAACACTAATTGATTATCAAATTGATTTTGCCAGATGATGAGAGATGAGTTAGAGGCAGGGGGGAGAGTGTATCTCGTGTACCCAGTCATTGAACAATCAGAGCAACTGCCTCAGCTACGTGCTGCTGCTGCTGATCTTGAAGTTATATCTCACAGGTTTCAGGATTACAACTGTGGGTTGTTACATGGAAAAATGAAGAGTGATGATAAAGATGAAGCGTTGAAACGATTCAGATCTGGTGCAACACATATACTGCTTTCCACTCAAGTAATTGAGATTGGTGTTGATGTCCCAGATGCATCTATGATGGTTGTTATGAATGCTGAAAGATTTGGAATAGCTCAGTTGCATCAACTTAGAGGACGAGTTGGGCGTGGGGCAAGGAAGTCCAAATGTTTACTGGTAGCATCTACAACCAGCAGCCTTGACCGTCTGAAAGTGCTGGAGAAGTCATCAGATGGTTTTTACTTGGCAAATATGGATCTTCTTCTCCGTGGACCTGGCGACTTGCTTGGGAAAAAGCAATCTGGACATCTTCCAGAGTTTCCTATTGCCAGGTTGGAGATAGATGGGAATATTTTGCAAGAAGCGCATGCTGCAGCACTGGTATGTCATTTCTCTGAAG
>Ga0325405_1007045_pt1 | contig 11335 bp, 7 predicted proteins | sample PopdelMetagenome_21_FD_205663 | JGI IMG/M metagenome (GOLD analysis project Ga0325405, IMG submission 205663) | Populus deltoides microbial communities from Bellville, Georgia, United States - Xylem-Control-R2 | ecosystem: Host-associated > Plants > Phyllosphere > Stem > Wood/Secondary xylem...
TTTTTAGTGCCACTGGAATCACTTCATTTCGATCTCTAGAACTCACGCTCTGCACAAAACATCGACTGAACGTCAAATCTGCCAATTACCTCCAATTTACTCCTTTTTGCATCTTTCATCCAAAAGTACCTTCAAAACATAAAACAAAGAATATCAAGACATTTTATATATAAAACATGGACAAAACATTAGGTAGATGTGGGTGAAACTATCGAATAATATGATTACATCAGTAGATTTCAACTTATCAAATCCATTCTCTTCTCTATTCAGGTGTACTAGTCTTCTCTTTTCATTCTTTCGAAGGCTGTTATTGTGAAAATCATTTTTGTATTGAGAAAGTTTTTTATGGAATGGTAATAATATTGCTTCAGGTGGTGCTAAAGTTGTTTGGGATAAGATTTGCTTACCAAAAAAAGAAAGGGGGTGTAGGTGTTAAAAATCTAGAGGTTTGGAATCAACTTGTCATGGTTAAACACTTATGGATTATATGCATTAAAGCGGTTCTTTTAATTTGGTCATCTTAATACATTTGTACTTGTTGCGAGGTAGGGGTATTTAGCAGGTGCTTTATCCTAGGAACCATTCTTGGAGTAGGAGGAAGATTCATGGTCCTCACAGGTTTATATGCTACCGTGTAGGTGATGGGTTTCTTGTTTCTCTATGGTTTGATAATTGGCACCCCGTGGGTCAATGGTGGAAGTTTTTGTGACATAATTATTATTGACTCTAGCTTGGGTAGAGGCGCAAGGTTGAGTTATATCATTGTTGGTCATCAATGGACTTGGCCTCCTGCTAGATCTCTTGAGTGGATTGAGCATATTTGTTGTACCCATGTTTCTTTCCACTCGAATGAATATTATGTGTTAGAAGGATGCCCCTAGAGGTATTTTGTCCATTCATAGTGTTTGGGATTTTATTCATTCGTTACAGAACAAAGTAGAGTGGTGGGAGCTTGTATGGCATAAACATGCTATCATACTATTCTCTTTTATCTTATGGGATGCTATTTGTGAGGCCCTTTCGAGGCGGGATAAACGTATGTCCTACAGTACCATTCAAGTTAATTGGTGCCTTTTATGTAGGGGTGGTAGGGAAGATGTTGATCACTCTTTTTTTATTGCATGTTCTCTCATCGTATTTGGTATGATATTTGTTCTAAATGCCTCATTCCTTTTAAGTGTCGATCTTGGATCGATACCATTTCTTGGCTTTCTCTATTAGGTGGAGGTAGCTCTTTTAAATCTTTGATAACTAAATTAATGTTAGATGTTGTTGTTTACTGCATTTAGAGGGAGAGGAATGCTTAGCTACATGGTGAGGCTCCTCGCAACAATTTGATTGTTTTTAATGATATTGTTCATTTATAGTTTCAATTAATTTTCTTCATAATTTGGCCTTTTTGGATACTAATAGACGGCTTCATATTTATTGGGAAATTTCTAATAATATTTTCATTTATTATTGATTTTTTTTTAGGTTTTGAGGTATGTCCTCTTAGCCTCTCTTCGAGGTATACCCCTGTTTACTTGTTTATCACTTTAGGTTGGGTGGGGTTTTGTCCATCTTTTTGAGCGGTGATAATAATAATACATTAGATTGGTTGTGGAGAATTATAAGCCTAAACAACTCCATCTTCCTATCTAACACATTTTTTTATTTTATTAGATTAAAGTTTTTCATTTATGATGAAACTGCAAATTAACTTACTTTTCATGATTATGATGTTAACTTAATGCTTTAGACATTTTTTTTAGCACTAGAAGGATAATGTGAGTACGCCTTTGAAAGACATCGATGAGTAGGGCCTAGATTGAATCTTTACCTTTCACCAAAAACCACTAGAAAGAATTACTACTCGATCACCTTTTAACTTTCTGATTGATCTCCAAGAAAAATAAAAAGAGTTTCTTGATGGCTGTTGTTACTCATTTTTGGACCCCATGTTTGCTGGAAGATTGACAAAAGCAGATGAAAGAAATATTTTTTCGAAACTCTATTTGAGCTGTTTTCTGCTCTCTTTATCCTTCCCCTTTGCTGCCAAAATCGTCAGGTTTTCTTAGATTGATCAGAAGTCTTCATAATGCCAAATTCATTCCTTTTTTATCTTGTCTTTAAGGTTGAAAAAATCCCTCAGAATTTACATAAAAAAATAATGGTTTTGCTGTTGTCATAATTTTTTGTTCCAACTTAGGCTCTGATTCTGACTCGGTTTCGTACGATATCTGACCATCCTAGGTATATTCTGTCACTTATGATATGTTAAAAAATTGACGTACACCTTTATTAGGTCCTAGGGATCATTGTTCTTAGGGCAAATTCTCAGTCACATTCGGATGTTCAGCATCGTCAGATCAAGAACCTTTTTGACCAACTAGATTACTGGCAGATTCTGTTCTCTAAAATGATTTTATCTCACTTCAACTCCTCATCAAATTTGTAGTATGTGACACATAGATGAATTTGAGCTTTTGAATTGCTTGATTCTGATATCAGAAACTCAAGATATTCCTATTTGAAATCTAGCGTGAAAACATAGAATCTTGCCGCGAGAAGGTTTCCAGCCGAGTTTGGTTGCAATTAATGTTATTCAAAACGAATTTATCTCACTTTGAATCCTTCATCAAAGTTGTAGTCCGGGACACGTAGATTAATTTGGGCTTTTGTATTGCTTGATTTCAATATCAAAAGCTCAAGATATTCCCGTTTGAATATCTAGTGTTGAATGTAGCGATTCCTGACCGCGAGAAGGATTTTTGCCCAAGTTCGTGGGATTGATTCGAAGGATTTTTTTTGGACCAAGGACTGAATTGAAATGTGCTAAATTGAGGGATTGAATTGAAGAAGGACATTGAAAGCTGGAGAGGAGGGCTGGATCATCATAAATGATAGGATTTTTACCACATCGAATAAGGAAAATAGGACTTTGCAGCTGCACCCTCCTTCTGATTTCTTTCCTATTTTCTTCTCTGTTGTTTTCCTTTCTCATCACGCCTGATTTTTGGAGCTGAAGACCACGTTTTTGTTGCCTCATTTCAAAGGGAGTAGCTAACCTTATGGAAGGAAAGAAAAGAGCCACACCATCCTCTAACTAGGAAAGAAATCACTACTGATCACAAAATCAGAATCAAACATTCTGGTTTCCTATTTCTGCTCACCTGAGAATACACTCTAGAGTTAATGTAATATTTGTTTCCTAAATTAAGCCGTGTATAGGCTATATAGAAGCCTCGGCTGCTGACCTAAAAGGGGGGAAAATGCAAAGAACAAGGGTTCATCTTTTTGACTGTGAAAGTCTTCACGGGAACAAAGTTACAGAAAAAAAAGAGCAGAAAAAGAGAAAAAGAAAGGAGAGAACAGAGAAAAACAAGAAAAGAAAGACAAGAAGAAAAGAGAGAGAGGCAGGGTAGAGAAAGCCATAAGAAGGATACTGTCGAAAGTAAGGAAAAACACAGAGGCAAGGGAGACAACTCCACAAGCTCAACACGCCTTCATTGCCATCATCTTCGTCATCTTGAGAGAAAGCATCAGTAGAAGGAGAGAAAATGAACAGAGACCAAAACCAGCGTGGCCTATCTGTTTTGCTGTCCCGAGAAGCAGCAACCATTGGCTGAGCGTAGAAGCTTCAGCACCTGTCATCTTCGTCCGTCTTAGTGCCAGCTTTCAAGAAAAGGAAAGCAGGACAGAGAAGAAGGGAAAGAGAAGAGAAGAGAAGAAAACAGGGAGAAGAAAGGAGAAAGAGGCAAGCAACACAGGAGAATGCCAGACGAACGCAGGCAACGGAGGACTGAAAAAAGGGCATCGCCAGCAGAACAGGTAAGCTGTCTTTTATTCCAAGCTTTTGCATGCATTCTGAGTTGCATTTGTTACTGTTCAAGTGAAATTTAATTCACTTGAACAGTAACCAGGCAAGGCAAGTGTATTTATTTATTTTTTGTGTTTTTTTTGTATTGTAAAAATAGAAATCTATGAAAAAGAGAGCACATTTTAATACCACGTTTTTTAGACCGTTTCAAAAGAAAAAGAGATTTATGATTTTCTGTCATATTTATTTTAAGGTCTGGTTTTTCTTTTGTATTGTAAAAAATAAAAGTCTCATATTTAGAATATCCGGTTTTCGACGCAATGTGACAAATATACATATATAGCAAAAAAAAATTTGTTTTCTTGTGTGTTGTATACGGCCATTACCCTAATATGTTTTGAACTCTCTTTTTTTTATACAAAAAGTATTGGAAGTTTTGAATATGTGTTTTCGCATGGATTTCTTAAACACAAAAAAAATTGTTTTCTTGCATTTCTGGATTTTACAACATGTTTGTAAAACACCAAAGGGTATTAGCCAATATTCCAAAAAATATAAAAATCTTATTTTGGGGGGGAATTCATCTATTATTCACCGCTAATATTTGGATAAAGAAATCCTTAAAGGACGAATATCCAAAATATTATTGGGAATGATTTGTTATTATTCACTATTAATATTTGGATAAAGAAACCCGGAGTGGTAAATATCCAAAATAATTTTCTAGGAATAATAAATCCGCACACATCCTTGAAAGAAGAATTGATTATAATCGAGGACAATTCAATTTTTTACTCCACGGTTTATGAGCCGTGAGAGTATAAAACACTAAGGCAAGTCAAAATAGGCTTTTAAAGCACCCTAGATTTCTAAATTTTTGTCCCTCCTCCTTGCGATTTACGAGTCGCAAACTCTTGAAATACCAAGGGAAAAATGAGCTTTTAAAGCACATGGAATCTCCTTGGATTTCTATCTTAATAAATTTAGTTAGAATCAAACCTAAAAAAACTGATGGGATTAGAAAACACCAACACCATAGCAATTATAAGGCAAATCAAACACCAAGCAGCTTATCTTGGGGTGCTAATACCTTCCCTTTACGCAACCAGTCTCTTGCCTTAGAATCTCTGAAAGACCAGTTTAGGTTTCCTAGTGACCATAATACTAAGTGGCGACTCCCTTTTACAAAAAAATAAAAGACCCCGAAATCAACCGATGGTCGCCGCTAGCGAGGGTGCGACAATGGTGAAGAAATTTCATCCATTACAATTAATTTTCCATTATAATAATAAGCTTCATTGCTAGTTAATTACTGCTACAAATCACATTGCAACAGTTTTTATAAAATTTCAGTGCCAAAATACGGCTAACATATATGGCTCCTTTAAAAGGTTATTTTTTAGATGCTTCTTCATTAGTAGTAGAGACATTCACTTCCACCTCACCTTTATTAGTCTTTAGTCTATAGAGGGCTGGATTCACCAATGATAGGGGTACTAATTTAATAAACCAGAATGGAGTAAATCGAGCCAAACTTGCCCTTAATTGAAATGGACCATAGAGTCAAGTGCTAGAATTTGATGCCTTCAGAATGTATAATTGATGTGAACCTCATGATCACGTGGTCATGCAACCCACACGCTAAGATATCAATTCTCGAAAAACTAAGTAAATCAGGTTTGATAAGAGTGTGACACAAAGATAATTTATACCTGGGCACTAACACTATTAGAAACGGAAACCCCCACCTAACGAATATTGATTCGTAAATGAGAAGTACAAGAATGACACCATGAAGGTAGTTGTTCTTCAATAAGTCATTTTTTTAGTTCTTTAGAGAACCAAGGAAGGGAGAGTATCCCACCAACATATAATAAGTGCGGCAAATAAGAAGTTTTATTAATTTGAATTGTCTAACCTTAGATGTTTGGTTATGCCTTTATTTATACTAATCAAGACTAAAACAAACCCTAATAAACTCTTTATATGAACTTATATGATGCCCAATTACAATTAAACCCAAATAATATATATAAACCCTAAACTAAGAAGAAAATAATAATAATAATAATAATAATAATAATAATAATAATAATAATAATAATAATAATAAACACGAATTTAATATCCTAAATATGATAGGATCATATTTGCTGTCATTCAGAAGTCCCATATAAGTTACGAGAATCAAATATGAAGTTGTCTCCTCTTTAGTTTTCTTGTTTGCAAAGTATTCTTAGCTAACTTAGAAACTTATTTAATGACATATTCCTATTGTAATAAGGATAGATAATTGTTTCCACACACTATAAGAATTCATCCATATTAATATGGAGTCTATGCCACACATGGAAACTATGTTGTTGCCCATTAAATATCCTTGCAAGACTAGGAAATTCCCAAAACCAGCGACCACATCCTTGTAGAAAAATAATCCTAGCCAAATAGGAAGTTCACAAGTTAAAAGGAAGTAAATAACAAAATTTGTAAAGCCTCTGTTGATCAGTATTGTGATGCCTTTCCGAACTCTGATTGACTTGCAATTTTAACTCAAGGTAGGACAACATGTCAGGAGACTCTATGTAAAATTTCTGCCCGATCCAACAGTCAGATTCAGAATTATGATTGTTGCCGTGAAACTGGACAGTTGCGTATTTTACATCAGAATCTGAATCTGATTGTTTTTTCGTTGCCTAGATCGTATCATTCCGTCTCTTTTCAAGATAAATCATCCTCGAATCATTAACAGGGATAAGGGACAAAGTTTTAGCCTCTTTTTGAAGCCTTTGAAGTTCTTTTCTTGCCAATAATCGTTGCCAACAACTTTGGATGAAGGTAGCAACCCTTCTCTTTCATCTATCATCATTACGGTGTTTTTGCTCCTCTCTTTCTGAAGCTTATTGTGCATCGACTAATTCCATTAACACATCAAGTTCTTGTTGCATCTCCCCTAAAATATGGGATAGACTCTTGGTTTCTTTTTTTAGAACATTAATCTCTTTATTTCTCTTCATTTGATATCACCTCTCTTTTTGAATCATCCTCTTCTTTTGCCAAAATACTTCATCAGAATACATGAAATCCTGATTGTAATACTCCTATTGCATTTTTTTTATATCAGAACCTAAAACAAAAGCTGATTAATGGAGTCAAGCTCTGCTACCAAATGATGCGAACCTCTTGAACACGTGGTCATGCAATCCACACACAAGGACATCAATTCCCGGAAAACCAAGTAAATCAGGTTTGATAGGAGTATGACACAAAGATAACTTGTACCTAGGCACCGACATTATTGGAAACAGAAACCCCCACCCAACGAATATTAATTTGCGAACGAGAAGTATAAGGATGACATCACGAAGGCAGTTGTTCTTTGATAAGTTATTTTTTCAGTTCTTTAGAGAACCAAGGAAGGGAGATTATCCCACCAACACACGATAAGTGCGGCAAACAAGAAGTTTTATTAATTTGAATTGTCTAACCTTACATGTCTGGTTATGCCTTTATTTATACTAATCTAGACTGAAACAAACCCTAATAGACCCCTTATATGAAATTTTATGATGCCCACTTACAATTAAACCCAAATAATATAAATAAACTAAACTAAGAAGAAAATAATAATAACAATAATAAATCTGAATTTAATATCCTAAATATGATAGGATCAAATTTGTTGTCATTTAGAAGTCTCAAATAAGTTAGGAGAATCAAATTTGAAGTTGCCTCCTCTTTAGTTTCCTTGTTTGCAAAATATTCTTAGCTGACTTGAAAACTTATTTAATGATAGATTCCTACTGTAATAAGGTAGAATAATTGTTTCCATACACCATAAGGATTCCTCCAAATTAATATGGAGTCCAAACCACACATGGAAACTATATTGTTACCCATTAAATATCCTTGCGAGACTAGAAAATTCCCAAAACCAACTGCTACATCCTTGTAGGAAAAGAATTCTAGCCAAATAGAAGTCCACAAGTCAAAAAGGAAGTAAATAGCAACATTTATACATCCTCTGTTGACCTGTATTGTGATGTCTTCTCGAAATTTGATTGATCTGCAATTTTAACTCAAGATAGGACAACAAGTCAAGAGACTCCACGGAAAATTTCAGCCCGATCCAATAGTTAGATTGAGAATTATGACTATTGTTGTGAAATTAGATAATTGCGCATTTTACGTCAAATCCAAATCTAATTGTTTTTTCATTGCCCAGATCGTATCAATCAGAGTGTTGTACATAGAGCTCTAGCTTGTTTCAAGATCATATGTGAATAGACAGAGCACACATCATTGAACATAAATGCCTCATTTCATTTGACATTGCAAAATTGTTTTCTACTTAGCTAGAAGCTCTTAATTTAAAGATGGAACTGAGCATGATAATTGTTCTTGTATTATTTTATGATGTAATAGTACTAGTGATTACTACTTTATCATCTCTTTGGAGTTTGGAGCTTGTGTTTTTTTTTTGTTTTGTTATTCTTTCATTTTTCATGGGAGAAGGAATCCTAAGCAAAACTTGTTTAAAAATCTCTTTCTTACTTTCTCTAAACATAATCCAATTTCGAGGGCACTAATTCTCTCCACTTTTTATGCATTTCTTCTTTATTTGTTATTTTCTTTCAGGATAGGGCTTTTGAATCTTCTCTCCCGCTCTAGGTTATAATGCCTTCTTGCTTGACTTAGGATATCTTCCATGTAACACCAATGTTATTTAGGAATTAATTGGAGTTGTCCCATCTTGAATACTTGGATTCTTGAGACAAATTTTATTATGTGGACCATCCCATTATCATGATCATTTTTTGATGTGAACCTCTTGATTACGTGATCATATAACCCATAATCAAGATTGAGATTTGATTCCGGAAAGCCGAAATAGATCTGATCGGAGTGTGACAATGGAAACTTGTGCCAAGGCACCACCACTATTGAAATGAAGTAGAATGATGCACGAAGCCAGTTAATCTTTGATAAGTCAGATTCAGTTCGTTTAATAACTGAAGAATGCAATAATCACTCTCACATGTTAAAACTAAAAAAATTTAGAAGTAATATTCATCAATGGCTCAAAAAATAGCCAAATATCCTAAATATATTGATAATATATTGGCACGAACAAAATCAATAGAAACAAAACAAGTTTTGAAGTCTAACGCAAAATAGACCCGTTACAGCAAGATAAAACCTGATTCTGAAACCTAAAGAAAACTATATCTAAATGACCTTAAATTTATATAATTTCCTATTAGGACCCCAGTAAACAGAATATAAATTTTAAGCTGATTTGATATATGGATGCGAAACAACCCTTTTAAAACCCAAATTTAAAATCTAGGCCCAACAATGTTCAAATGACTTGAAACTTGACATTTAGTGCACTTTCACACTAAATAACCAAAATATCAATTTTTAGTTAATTATGATAAGTTTTGATATGTTGTCGCAAAACCACAGAATAACAGGAAAAAAAAACCACAAATAACGTTTTCTGATTACTTCCTCACTCTTTTTTTTTACTTTAATTAGAACAGAAAAAACCATAGAATAAAAAGAAAAAACACAAGAAAGAAAAAAAATATTGACCTGAAGAAAAAGGTAAAAATAATAAAAATCCAAATAAGTAATAATAACCAAAAAACTAAGAAGAAAATAATAAAAATCCAAAAATTACTATCCTAGATATGCTAGAATCAAATTTGTCATTCTTAAGAGGTTTCAAATAGACTAGGAAATCTGATATGAAGATAGAATTAATTTTGAAGTCTTCTTTTCTTGTTGTAGCTAGGATGAATAAAGAATTCTTGTAAGAAAAAATTCTGAAACATTTATGAATCCTTGCCACTTGAAAACTATGTTACAGCCCATTAAAGACCCTTGTAGAGTTAGGAGATTCCCAAAACAAGCTGTCACATCCTTGTAGGAAAATAATCTTGGTGAAATAAGAAGTCCAGAAGTCAAAAGAAAGTAACAAAATTCATACAGCCTCTGTTGACCAGTATTGGGATGTCTTCTTGAACTCTGATTGACTTGAAATTTAACCCAAGGTAGAACAACATGTCAGGAGACTCCATGTAAAATTTCAGCTCAATCCAACAGATGGATTAGGAATTATGATTGTTGCTGTGATTCTGGACAGTTGTACATTTTACGTCATAATTCGAATCTGATTATTTTTTCATTGCCTGGATCATATCATAATGGAAACCTGTCCCAAGACACCAGCACTATTAGAATTGAAACGAATGACGCCACAAGGTTAGTTATACCTTGATAAGTCAGGTTTGATTTTTGTCTTAGCAAAGATAATGTGTTGCATCACGCAAAACACAAGTTTATTTCATAAATTCATCGTCCTCTGCTTTTCAGCATACAAAAAACTTATATAATGTTTCAAATAACCCTAATGGATTCCATATCTTAGCTGATTTGAGTCCACTTACAAAATTCACTCAAATAAGTTATTATAAACCAAAAACTAAGAAGAAAATAATAAAAATAGTAAAAATCCAAAATTAATATCTTAGATATAGATTTGCCACCATAAGAAGTTTCAAATATACTAGAAAATCTAATCTGAATGTAGAATTGATTCTGAAGTCTTCTTGCCTTGTTGTGTTTAGTTTCCTTGTTTTACATGGACAATTAATGAAGAAAACCTCTCTCTTTGATGTGCCATGAATGATTCAAAAAATCAGCAACAATGAATCTGACGAAAATGGATGAAGGATGGGTCTGGTTGGTTGTCTTTCTTTTGGTGTTTAGGCTAGATTATAGTGATTTCAAGGTAAATAAGATGGAGGATAGACTAGAATGATACTTTGATAAGTCGATCTGAACGCCTCAAAGATCAATCTAGGATTTCGACGCCACTTATTGTGATTGAAGAGTGATAAGTCAGGTAGGGTTCTTCACAAAATCAATTTGGAAAAACAACTCTTAATTCTGTGAATTAAGTTTTCAAATCTTGACCAGAAGTCCTTTATTACATATTCTGATACTATATTTATAATTGGAACATCCCTTCAAAGTTAGGAAAAATTCAACATGGCAGAAGTCAAGCTCAAAAAATAGACTTTGACAAACTAACCTAGACAAATTAACTAGCACACGTTTTTGACCTTTCTAACATAAACATACCAAATTTAAAACAACTATATCTTCTTACACAAAAGTCCAAGGCAATCATGGTTGGACAATCTATAAAGAACATGTTCTGAACCTGAAATCCACCTAGATTAGTCTTGTTTTCACATGCAATGGATGACTTCAAATTCGGGTTCAAATTCATTTGCTGTTTTGACCATAAACAACATCAATTCCTTCACTTATTTGCAAGTAGCCCAACATCAAAAGAACCATTAAGGGCTTTTCCCATCTCCAAGTTCCAATTGTAGGCAAATAAACATCCTTGAACCAATTTCAAACTGATTGCTAATTTTTAACTCCGACGCAGCTTCAATCATTCCAATTTGACTCGTCAAGGCCCTTTGTAGTTGTTTCGCTCTCGCTCTTGTCATT
>Ga0325405_1007051_pt1 | contig 11330 bp, 7 predicted proteins | sample PopdelMetagenome_21_FD_205663 | JGI IMG/M metagenome (GOLD analysis project Ga0325405, IMG submission 205663) | Populus deltoides microbial communities from Bellville, Georgia, United States - Xylem-Control-R2 | ecosystem: Host-associated > Plants > Phyllosphere > Stem > Wood/Secondary xylem...
CTACTCCTAAAGATGAAAGAATACATGATTTCTGATTTGTAAAAGGGAGAGTTTGTGTTTCTTCTCTTATGGCTGCCACCCTTCTTTCTTTGATTCTACTGCACTCCCTCTCCCTCTCTCTTGGCTCCTCTAATATCATGAACTTAGCTGCCTATTTATACACAAATTGTAAGTAAGAAAAATCAAAGTTCAAGTGTGAACATCAAGAGATGGTGGTAGTGTGAAGGCAGCTGGTGGCTGGTGGCTGGTGGTTGGCAGCTGGTTTGTGGTTGGTGGTTTGAGGTTGGTGGCTGCCTTCCTTGACCTTCTGGATTGATTTACTTGAGGAGCTAAATTGCTGAAATTAAAACTTGGATGTCGGTTTTGATGCTTCGGGATGTAATTTGAATTCGTTTCTTCACGAAACCTATTTGCCGGCAGAATTCAGTTGTCATCTTTGCAAAATCATATCTCCCTCATATGACATCGTTTTTGGCTCCAATTTACTCCTTTTTGCATCTTTCATCTAAAGGTGCCTTCTAAACATAAACTAAAGAATATCAAGGCATTTTATATATATAACATAGGCTAAACACTAGTTAAATGTGGGTGAAACTATCGAATAATATGGTTACATCAGAGGGGGATTTGATCTCTTCGGGTAAAGGAAAAAGAGGAAAAAAACATTTTCTACAATGAGAAAATAGGGCATTCTTGTTTACAAAAGGCAGTTTAATAATTTTAAGACATCTAGTAACACTAAAGGTTATTAGTAAAAAAAAAGAGTAATAAATGATCCTCTCAAAATGATCAATGAGAAAAAGAATGTTTGACAAGTAAATTTGTCATATGGGTACCATAAAAGGCTAAGTTGGGTAAAATTGCAAGTTTTCTAGAAAACATTTTACATAAGCCAACTTGAGTGGGCTAAAAGCCAAACAACGAAGAGGACTTAAAATTAGAAATGAGATGACCTCATCAATCAAGCAACAAAAAGATTGAGAAGAAATGGGGGCCTATATTTCAAATCAGGTAAAAATACATGCATATCATCTAACTCTGAAACATTGAACAAATGCATTTTTACAGAATTCATGAGAGGAATCCGCGATAGGATCCATCAAAGAGGAAAGCCACCTCAAAATGGCTAAGAATTGAAAATGCTTTTGAAATTTTTTTAATTTTGAGAAATTGTTTACTTGGGTAGGCTGTCCATGATAATTAGGCCACCAGAAAACCTCTGTATTTTTCAATCGAGAATGTCACCCATCATAATGAAACCCTTTGAGTTTTTCACCCATGATCAAGTCATCTAAAACAATTAAACCACTCTCGAAAAATCTTTGTATTTTTCACCAATAGGTAGGTTGTATGGGACAATTAGACCATTTGTGAAAAATCTCAGGCAGGTTGTCAAGAACAATCAAACCATTTTCAAAAAATCTTTATATTTTTCACCAACGAGCAAGTCTCCTAGAACAATTAGAGTACTTTCAAAAAAATCCTTGTATTTTTCACCAACAGGCAAGTCACCTAGAACAATTAGACCACTTACAAAAAATCCTCACATTTTTCACCAACAAGCAGATCGCTTGAAATAATTAGACCACTTTCAAAAAATCCTTGTATTTTTTACTAACGGGTTGGTCGTCTAGAACAATTATACCATCTCCGGAAATTTCTAGATTTTTCATGGACAAGGTAGGTCACCTCTCAAATGACTAATTTTTCTTGAAATTTCACTTTCTCGCAAGGAAGGTCATTCGTCATTTTACTACTCTTCTTTGTAAATTTACTACACAAGGCCAAAAGAAAACATGAATTTCCAATGGCTTTGCATCATAAATATTATAAAGATGGGGTAACTCTCATAACCTAATTTTTGACAACATATATTAGTCAAGAAAAAGAGAAAAAATAAAATGAATTCAAAATTTGGGTCAAGACAACACAAATTGAAAATTTGAGGACCATTAAGGATGATATTATAAATTTGGGAGTTTATTTTGGGCAAATTGAAAGAATTAATAAGTTTTGGGATTTAATTAAACTTTGAATTGAATTAGTTTAATTAAAGAAATCATGAGCTTAATTGAAGAATTTTTTGAGTTTTTTTTCCTTTCATGCACTATTAAAATATAAATATCAGTTAATAATTTTTCGAAAATTAATTTTAATTAACAAATGCAATTTAAGTTTACAATATTGAGGTTACTCGCATGATAATATCAACGATAAAATCATCGAATGAAATGTCATTATTTCAATAGAGTCAAGTTTTTTAAAATCCTAAAAGGAAACTCATGATTGATGTATGGTTTAGAAAGTTCAAGATTAGTATATACTTAAAAAAGTTATTATGTTAATGCGGTTAGTTTATTAGTTTTAATGAACTAATTCTTTTACAAATTTGTCATGCAAGGAAATATTTTAGTGGGATAGGCCTGCAACATTATTACTAAGAAAGTTTGGGGGAACCACAACACAACTAGGTAAGATTGAATTCCGATGTTCTCCTTTTCCCTGAAGATTTTCTCCCTTGTGATGGTGACCTCCTGCGCTTAAGTTCTTCTTTTGTTACAAATTGGTCCCCTTTCCCGCCTAATTTTCCCTTCATCTTTCTTTTTCCTTCATGGCAAAAAAAAAGAAAAGAAAGTTGCATCTCTTCTTTCTCGTGGAAAGAGAAATCAGTCTCTAGAAAAGTCACATCTTCCCAAAAACTCAAACCTGATTATAGCTCTTGAAGCCCCCACTTGCTTTTCAAGCTTGCATTGGTCATGAATCCCTTTTATTAGAGAAGACTCCGCTGGCCAAATCCCTAACTGGTGGGTCCAGTCCGAGTAAATATCTCATTCATGTTGAAAATGCCTCGACTGCTCATGGAGTTAATAGTGTATCCTTTATTCAAGATAATGTGATAGTGGAAGATGGGTCTGATGATGGAGATTTTGAAAAAATCCAGTGGATTATGTTGAGTTAGAGAGTGATTTTAGGAGTGGCTCAAAATTCTTTTATTCCCCTGCTTATAACTCTATTAAAGGAATGAAAAATGTAAGTTTTGAAGGTGCCAATAAAACCCCTGGTGTTGATATAAATGTTGGGAAATCAACTGCTGCTGAAGATGGTTCTCAAGCAAAATCGTGTCCCCCTATTGAGGATGTTTCTCATTTAGGTACTTCAAAATCTTCTGAACCTGCAAAAGGGAAATGACTTGATTTATTTACATCTAATCGTAGCTTTGCTGGTTGCCCTAAACTTATGCATATCTCAGAAATTAGTTCTGCTAAAAACTGTACTCTGTTAGATGAAGATTTAAATAGTAGCTGTGATGTTTGAAATTCATGCATTGTGGGTTATGTGGTTGGTAAATTTCCTGGCTATAAAGCCTTGAACAGCAACATTACAAACACTTAGCATTGTGAAGCTAATTTAATTATCCTTGATTCAGGCTGGTTAGTGTATAGATTCAATAATGTTGATGATAAATTGGCTATTCTTGTTGGTGGTCCTTATTTGGTATATGCAAACCTCTTTTGTTGAAACCTATGCATGAGTACTTTGATTTTATTGTAGAATAAATGACTAGGGTTGCTGTTTGGGTGAAATTTCCTAACCTCCCTTTGAAATGCTAGTTTACAAATGTCTATCTAAGATAGCTAATGTGTTTGGGAAACCCTTATAGAGTGATAAGTTAACTACTACCATGGAGAGACTCTCTTATGCTAGAGTTTTAGTGGAACTGGACTTACTTGATGACCTACCAAGTTCTATTAATATTTGCTTACCTAATGGTAATGCTTTGAATCAATTGGTTATTTATGAAACTTTGCTAAAATTTTGCAAGTATTAATGTTTGTGGTCTTATAGACACCAAGTTGATTTCTTCCAAGGCTGTCATTTCACTTGGAGCAAAATTGACAAAGTTTTGGTGAATCCCTACTGGTCGACACTTTAAAAAATTGCCCATATACACTTTAGTACTCCTGGTGCCTTCTCGGATCACTCTTCTGTCCATATTGGCTCTTAGTAGAAAAAGGGTCAAAAAAGCTTGAAGTTCTTCAATACGTGGGCCGAACATCAGAATTACATGAATCTTATCTCAGAGAATTGGCATGCCAATGTATATGGCTCTCCCATGTTTGTTTTATGCAAAGGGCTTAAACTTTTGAAAGGCCCTCTAAAACAACTCAACAAGCTTCATTTCAACCACATTTCCAAAATGGTTGCTAAAGTCGAGTCTACTTTGGAACAACACCAAACTATTTTGCATAATGACAGGGACAACACTCATCTTTTGACATGTGACAAACAATTTAGGGTGGATATTGTTAACCTTAAATTTGCTAAAAAAATGTTATATGCTTAAAAATTGAAATGTAATTTCATTAAGGAATCTGATAGAGAGACCAGTTTTTTTCATGCTTTGATGAGTCAGATGGATAGAAGGAATTTCATTTCTTCCATTCAATGTAGTAATGGTTCTATTACTACTTCTGTGGATGAGGTTGATGTAACCATATTATTTGATAGTTTCACCCACATTTACCTAGTATTTTGCTATGTTTTATATATAAAATGCTTTGATATTCTTCGTTTTATGTTTTGAAGGCACTTTTGGATGAAAAATGCAAAAAGGAGTAAATTGGAGGTAATTGAAAATTTTGACTTTCAGTCGATGTTTTGTGCAGAATGTGAGCTCTAGAGGTCGAAATAAAGTGATTCCAGTGGCATTAGAAAGCTAACATCCATACCATTAGGATGGATATTGTTAACCTTACAGTGCAAGAAAAATAAAAAATAAAGAGCATGGAAATCGCAGCCTTCAAAGTCAAATCTCAGAATCTGCTAGTGTTGACCTTTGGCCATTTCAACTTGAATACCTGGAGCTAAAGAAGTCCAATTGATTCAAACTTAATTTTTTTAGATTCCTAACTCAACGCCCTATCAACATTCCCAAATTCAGCCACAAACGATGTCATATAAGGGAGATATGATTTTTCAAAGATGACAACTAAATTATGCTAGCAAACAGGTTTCGTGAAGAAACGAGTCCAAATTACGTTCTGAAGCATCTAAACCAACATCCAAGTTTTTATTTCAGCAATTTAGCTCCTTTAAGTCAAAGCTTGAAGATTTCATGCAAGCCTATTTCTTGTTTTTAGGAAAATAGTTATTGAAGTACTTAAATATAAACTGTCGACTTAAAGGAGGACTATTTTGTAAAATAGAGACTAGGGTTTCTTAACATATAAAAAAGAAAGAGAGAAGGGAAAGAGCATTGGAAGAAGAGGTGACTAGAAGTAAAAAAAAAAAAAACACAAATTCTTTCTCCTACAAACTCGAAATCATGCATTCTTCCATCTTGAAGAGTAGTTGTTCAATAGATATGAATGACTAAATTTATTTTCTTGGTTGCAATACACAAAGACCTTCAGATTTCAAAAACCGTGAGATTTATTCTTCCATTTATTTTTAGTTTATATTATAAATGAGTATGATTGTTTTTCTATGCATATTTCCTATGAGTGTTCATCATAACTGTTAGAGCAGTCTCTAAGTCGTTATTGTGACAATCTATTGCTAAGTTTGATATCAAAACCGGAGTTGTGGTATATAAACTTACGAAGCAACTAAGATTAATAATTATGGCGGATCTACATTATTAACCTTGGGGAGAATATTCAAACAAAGCAACACAAGCTGCGAACAACTTGGTTGGTTATTAAGATTAATGAATTTATCTAGTTCTTTAGGTTGCCATTAAATTAAATCATTAGTGCGGACACTGTGATTGTTTGTTAGTTAGGATTAGTTTTACAATGAATCTGTTAACTAATCAACATTAAGAAAAGATAAAAATTTAGAATATAAACTGGAGTTTCGTTTCAAGGATCGATTCTGATTTCCGTAGGTGGATGTATGCTTGCGACCAAGGTTTATTTTCTTGATAAATTTCAGTTTCAATTGATTTTGTTTGCTAGTTTAATATTCTGTCATAGTTTAGATCATCATAAATCAAACCCCTCAATTGCATAACGGACAACATAAAATTTTGATCTGAAACTTCCTCGTGGGATCGACCCCTTGTTTGTTGTATACTATCTTGTGTGTTTTAAGCTAAGGTAATTAATTTGTGTGACCGCGACATCGCAACAAAGGTTGGGGAGGTTTTTATTAAATTTAATCAGCAGTTTCTGGGTACCTCAAAGGATACTCTCCCCCTTGATGTGGATGTTGTTCGTTATAGCCCATGTCTTTATGAAGCTTCACATGTATTTCTCTTAGCTACAGTTTCTAATGAAGATTTTAAGAAGGCTTTATTCTGTATTGGAAATGACAAATCTCCTAGGCTTGATGGTTATTCCTGTCTTTTCTTCAAGAAATCTTGGGATGTTGTTTGGGAGTATTTATGTGTTGTTGTGCATAACTTCTTTGTTTTTGGAAAAATTTTAAAGTAGATTAACCATTCTATTATAGCTTTGGTTCCCAAGTCTGCTAATGTAACTTCTACTAATGATTTCAGACCAATTTCTTGTTGTAATGTGGTCTACAAGGTGATATCAAAAAATTTGGCTGCGACATTGGCTCAAGCTCTTGATGGCATCATCATTCTTATACAAAATGCTTTTCTGGGTGGTAGACTTGGGGATGACAATATTTTTTTGGTTCAAGAGCTTCTTAGGCAATATGGAAGGAAAATGGCCTCTCCCTATATGCCTTATTACAATTGATTTAAGGAAGGCCTTTGACTCGGTTCAGTGGTTTTTTCTAAGGCATCTCCTTCTATTGCTTAGTTTTGTTGATAGATTTGTTCACTTAGTCATGAAATGTGTTGAAACTACTTCGTACTCGGTAGCTATAAAAGAAGAACTTTATGGTTTCTTTCCTGAGAAAACTGGTGTAAGGCAGGGTGATCCTTTATCTCCATACATTTTCATTGCTTACATGGAGTACTTCTCTAAAATGCTTAAATTAACATCTCAGAATTCTGCATTTCATTTCCATCTAAAATGTGGTAGTCTTGGTATTTCTCATCTTGCTTTTGCAGATGATATTCTCCTTGTCTCTCGTGGGGATAAAAGTATAGTGCAAACTCTTTTTTAGCAGTTGATGATCTTTGGGAAGACTTTAGGATTGGATATAAATGTAGAAAACTCTTCAATCTATTTTGGTGGTGTATGCGAGAGTTTGAAACAAACTATTCTTCAAAACACTAGATTCAAAGATGGAGCTTTTCCCTTTAAATAATTTAGAGTTCCTCTTAGCCCCCATAGGCTTCTAACAAGTTAGTTTTCTCCTCTGTTGCACAAGCAGAATCAATTGTTCAGCGTTGGATGGGAAATCATCTTACTTATGCTGGTAGGCTTGAGTTAATCAAGTTGGTTTTATATGGTATGGTTTAATTTTGGCTAAATATCTTCCATATGTCGAGTCTTATAATCAGGCAAATTATTTACATCTGTAGAAACTTTTTATGGACAGACAATATTATGAGAAATAAGTTTGCTTTGGTGGCATGGAAAACTATTTGTCTACCAAAAAATAAAGAGGGATTGGGTTTGTTTGACATTAAGGCTAGAAAATAAGAGTTTCTTAGCCAAACTGCTATGAAACATAAACTTGAAATCTAATTCCATCTTGATACAATAGGTGCATCATTTTTATTTAAGCAACTATTCCATTTGGAATGCTCATATTCAAAGAACTTCTTCACCGTTATGGAAATCCATTCTTCATTTAACGAATCAACTTAGTAAGGATTCTGGTGGGCATTCACAAGCTATCACTTTGACGACAAGTTGGCAAAGATATAATGGTCGGTTCTCTTGTAATGCTTATGATTATCTCAGGTTTAGAAGTATTGTTGTCCACTGGGAGAATGTGCTTTGGGAGCACTAGTCCTTACCTAGATATAATTTCATTTTGTGGTTAGCTATGATATGGAAGCTTAGAACTAGAGATAGACTTTAATTTATTCCAACAAACACTTTCATCTTTTATAGATAGGACGAGGAAAGTCATAACCATTTATTCTTTGCTTGTAGTTGGACATCTCTTTTGTGTAGCAAAATAAAGTCCTGACTAAGAATAAACAGTCATATGACAACTCTAAATAGTGTTGTTCGAGGACTAGCTTTATGGAGTAAGAACCTTGAAGCTAGAATGAGAAGAGTTTCTTTAGGCCTTACAGTTTACTTGATATGGGAGAAAAGAAAGCAAAGAATATTTGATAGCACTTGTAATTTGGTTGATGTAATAATTTGCAAATTTCAAGTTCTATTTTATATTTTGTTACATTTTCATGAAAAAAACCATTTCCTTATCAATGTTGGATAATGTTAGAGGGTCTGACTTACTGACAATCTACTTTTGGTTGATAGTCTCACTATGCTTTGCTGTTATTGCTTATCCAAAGGCATCCTCATAAGCTTGATTATGCTGGTTTATAAGGATCTCCTTTGTGGTTGGCGACTGCAGCTATTGTTGCTAACTAGTTACTGTGAATGCAAGATTAGTCTTTGAGGTCCTAGACATCTTTTTCTATTGTTTCACTCAGTGTGCTTACTAATCTATTTGGGAAGCTAATATCCCTGTTTCCTTCAGCGACTGTTGTGTTAGCTGAAGTATTTACTTTATGGTGGTTGCCTGATTGTTTAGGCTAAATTAATCACTTTTGAGGGATGTATGTCCTTCCATGTGTTTGCTAGGTTTGTGGCAATCAGTTGGGTCTTCTTATTTGGCTGGTCTACTATTGTTGTCTACTGTGGTGTTTGTTGGTTTGGTATGCCAAAGATATATGTGTCTACTGTTTCACCAATATTAGTTCTTTCTTTAGAAGTCTTTGTTGTTGTTTCTCCTATCCCAAGCTTATACTACTATGTTGATTTCTGCTACTGCTACTGATTTATTAACCAGTAATTCTTTTCTACCATATAGGTTGTGTGATTATTGGTATGAGAGGAGAAAAAAGCAAAAAACATATGTTAAAGAAAGAGATCTTCCAGGTTGGAAAGATGTGGCAGTTTGGAGGGATTTCAGATCTATATATGTCTTAGAGGCTATATGAGCAGAATATATTCAGCACATGACATCCAAGTATTTCGTATAGCAATCATAGTCTGGTGCAGAGAACTGGAACATGGAGATTCATGATTCCATTACCATGCACAACAGCAAATCAATTCCATTCATTTTGCTTGCAAAGTGGATGGTGAGATTCTTTTTTATTACATATTATTTTTTTAATTGTTGATTTATATGAAAATACTAACAACTGTTTTTTAAAGGCTATAGTCTTGGACACGAATCAAGACCGATGAAGCTTTTTGTAGAAACTTACATGTGAAATACTAATTATTGAAAAAAGGTGTAGCAACTCGTGGATACTAAGCTTAGAAGTTCATGGTATGTTGGATTTTAACAATTTTTTTTTTAAGTTTTTTTTTTTTAATTAGCCTACTTTTTTTTCAGAAAACATATTACACTCAGTTGTAGGAGAGATACGATAACGATCCTTCGACCAATCCAAAAATCAATACAAATTTGTAGTTAGAGGCAAGATCGTCCAGTAGAGCCGATAGAAACCAGGTTTACGATGTCTCAAACACTACGATCGAAGAGTTGCAAATTGACTAAAGTGCTTCCATTGTTGGATGCTTGCAATTGATTCCGAGTACTCAATCTTTAGAGTTCTAGTCAATTTTAAACCAACAAATTAAAGATTGGATGAACCATCTTACCGTTAAGACAAAACTACTAGTGCTGAGACAACCAAACTTCAACGATTGTACATGGAACTAAAATTTTATCGGTGATTTATATCTAAATTACATCGGTGATTTATGTCTAAATTATCGATATAATGAACCTGTTGATGAGTAAATAGTGTTAGTGACATTTCCAGAAATTCTTTTCCAAGTCTCTGGAAATATTGATAGACTTATTTTATCAATAACTTGTTTATTTTTTTAAAAAAAAATATATAATAAATAGAGTAGAAACAATTAAAGAAATCAAATTAAAATGAAAAATCAAGTATTTATGATATATTTAAAAATTGATTGGTTTAAATACAATTCATCTAGAATCAAAGGGCTGGAAAAGGAGAAGGTAGGGCGTCGCCATGACCGTATAGTCAATAAAATGAAAAGCCTTTTTTATGAATAGTAGTCATATGTGGTCTTGTTTATAAAAGTCGGGCCAACAGAATTAGTGCATATTTACTGATGAAATATTCTTTTTGTAAATTGCAAAATTTTGATAGTGTTAGTTTTTTTTCCTTCAAATATTATCAAAACTATATAATGGATAAAATATGAATTTGTAAGGGAATATGAAATTGAAATATAAGTGAATACGTGTCAAGCAAAGATAAGTGAATCAGTTATCCTTTCAAATAAATAAAAGTATATATTAAAATACAAATATAATAATGTATAATCAAACACTTTTTTTATTATAATATTTAGTAAATATATAGAATTAAAAGAACTAGCAAAATTTTAAGAGAAAATAAAACTTGGTAAATTAGTGAATTTCACACACTGATATTTGTATTTTAATATTATAAAATTACAATGGTTTTTTTCTACAAAGTTACTACCACTGTTGTAAAGGTTCTAAATTTTATTTATATATTTATTTTGTCTAAAATGGTACTTTATTTAAATAAAATCTATTTATATTTCAGGAATAAATAAAATGTATGATGTAAACAAAATTGTACTTAAGCCTTGTTTATACAACAGTAATAACATTAGTATTAAATTATTTATGAATCTTTTATATGGAGTTTATTTTAATTATATAGGATATCAATAGATATTAACATTAATGAAAATTGGATAAATTATTTTGTTAAATTGATCTTAAGAAAATATTAACTTATTCTATCAATAATAATAATAATAATAATAGTAATAATAATATAAATTTTATGAATCATATCACCCAAAAAAATAAAAAATAATATAGGACAATAAAATATTTTGATTAGAAAAAATAAAACCCTCTTTAATAACAAATATATTTTTATAATATGAGCATGACTTAATTTAAGAGTCAAAGGTGTCGAAGGTATAGTAAGAAAATAACAATATGGCCCCTATAAAAAGGATTTGTATATCTAATTTAGTAATTTTAAGATTTGATAAAATTTAAGATAAGAGATTTTTATTTTTATTCCTTTATTTTTTAGATTTTTTAATAATCAAAGTAAAGCTTGTTTTTTTATTTAATATGAAATAATAAATAGTATTTATGTAATAAATTAAATACTAACATGGTACAAATATTTAAATATTTTATTAAACAAATAATTAATACAATATAATACAAATTATTAAAAAATA
>Ga0325405_1007053_pt1 | contig 11328 bp, 9 predicted proteins | sample PopdelMetagenome_21_FD_205663 | JGI IMG/M metagenome (GOLD analysis project Ga0325405, IMG submission 205663) | Populus deltoides microbial communities from Bellville, Georgia, United States - Xylem-Control-R2 | ecosystem: Host-associated > Plants > Phyllosphere > Stem > Wood/Secondary xylem...
AATATTTTTAAATTATATTAATGTTAAAAATAATTTTTTAAAAATAAAAAATATTATTTTAATATATTATCAAATAAAAAATACTTTAAAAAACAATTTTTATTACAAAATATTATCCTAATATGTGTTTGAAATTAAAATATAATAAAGTATATTTAGATTTTTATACAGGTATAATCATTTTAAAGCGTGAATGACACCTCAACGGATTGCACCTTATTAAAAAGTTAAAAATACAAAGAGGGATTACTGACCATCAAAATAAATAATAATTAAAACAATAATAAACTCAAAAAAACAAAAAACAAATAAAACAACGGTCCCTAGTAAAATAGCGTGGGAAATGCTTTTATCCCCCACTCACTCTTTCCTCATGCTAATAAACCCTAAAATTTTCCACAAACATCCCTTTTCTTCACTCACTTTCTTCCTCTCCCTTTTTTGAGGTTATATCCTCCTCCTTCAACTATTATTTTGACAGAATCACATGTTTTGGTTTATTATTAATGTTGTTTTCTTGGTAATTGCAGAGAAACTCATTTGTTTTCCCTGTCTTTTGTTCTGCTCTCGTGACTATACAAGGTATAATTCTTCACTTTTTCCTTTGAAATTGTACATGGCATCTTGGTTTTGTTTGGTTTGGTGGAAAGTAACTTACTTTTTGTGAAAGATTAGGAAGAGATTGTACGGTGAGTTTTTGTTTTTGTGTTAATGTTCTGGGCTTGTAAAACACTTTTTTAAAAAATCATTTAGATTTTTCGGTTTTGAATTGGTTCTTAATCGGGAATCTGGCTTATTTTTCTGTTGGAGTTTGTTAAACTTATGTACTTGGCTACGATTTTCCTACCAACAGTTCATTTTGTATGTTGCCAGAAAGCTTTATAATCATAATGGGTCTGGATTTATAATTCGCCTTATAGTTTATCCCATAGAATGGATGACCATTTGATTGCATGGGAGAGTTAGTAAATCTTAGAAGGGATTTGACTGTCAATTATTACAAATTGTTTGTAAATTTTTCAGGTTGGAATTGAAGCTTAAAGTTTATAGTATTAGTTAAATTTTGAGTTTTTTTTTTTCTAGATTCTGATTTTCATTTTATGGTTCTTTTTTTCTTTTTACTAAAAGTGCATGCTTTCATAGCCTATTTTGATCTTGATGTGTATTGGCAAATCTGTTTGCAGGGTTTTATGGCCTAGTGGCACATTGATTTCTTCAGTTCATACAGGGCCTGTATAGACTGTTCATAACATTTGGTGGTGGCAGACACATATGGTAAATTTAATGACTAGTGATTCATCTCATTCCGGAATGAATGATGGCGGACTGTATAGATATTCTCAGGAAAAACTTGAAGAAGGTGGTTGTTGGTACTTTTCTAGGAAGGAAATTGAAGAGAATTCTCCATCTAGACAAGATGGCATTGACTTAAAGAAAGAGGCTTATCTACGCAAGTCATACTGTACGTTTCTACAAGATTTCGGCATGAGACTTAAAGTGTGAGTCTTGACACATTATGTTGTACTCTATGTCATTTTGCTTAAACTAAATGTTTAACGTCTCTGAATTTTCAATTTGTATTATATGAATGTTTTTTGGGTAGTCCCTTTAATATAAAAATTGGATTAAAATGGAATCTATATTTACAAGTTAACATAATTTCCTGTTCCTTTTGGTTGGTCAGCGATGAGAACATGCTGTGTTTATGCTTTTATCTCTTAATTTTTTTGTTAGATAGTAGTATATGGGGATTACCAATGTTGAATTTATAGAGTATTTGAATGAAGTATAACAAAGAATTCAAACCAGAATGCACACTATTTGATGGCGAGACAGAGAAGGTAGAGTTTTAAAAGGAGTAATGGTTCTTCTGTTTACACTACATAAATTTTTAAGCGGGTGATTTGATATATTGTTGTTATACTGCAAATTGAATGCACAGTATTCTTCGTAATTACGTGTGAGATAAATCATGTATTTTTTGAAATGCAGGCCCCAGGTAACAATTGCTACTGCAATAATTTTCTGTCACCGATTCTTTCTTCGTCAATCCCATGCGAAGAATGATAGGAGGGTGAGTCAACATTCCTTCATTAAATGTCAAATCCTTTTCTCCTTCTTGGAAATGATTATTTAATACATATCCGGGATGACATGTAACTGAGGTAATAGCCAGTGCAATTGTCTCTTCCTTCTTTTTGGTGTTTTCCTTATGTAGTACCCACTCCCTGAATTTGTAACCGATGTTTAGATTTCATTAAATGACCATCTTGTCTAATTTCGCTCAAATTGTCTCACAGACTATCGCTACAGTTTGTATGTTTCTTGCGGGGAAGGTGGAGGAGACTCCCCGTCCACTGAAAGACGTTATTCTCGTTTCTTATGAAATTATCCATAAAAAGGATCCTGAAGCAGTTCAGAGGATCAAGCAAAAGGTAATTTGTTGTGCAAAGATGCTCTCCACTTCTTCTGTTACTTGTTTATTTCTCCCAGCAGTGGGATTTGGATTCCCCACCACCACTTCTCCCCTTTTCTGATTTGTAAGATTTGACTATGATTTACACAACAACTTCACCCCAACAATTGATCTAAAGCCCAAGCATGTTGTGTCTGAACTCAAAATGCCAAACTGTATTGTCTTGTTGTCAATCCCTTAGACCATACAGATTATAATCTACAACATGTTTGTGGTTGTTTTGATATCCAATGTTTAGCATATTTGCTTTTGCGTCTGTATATCCCTATCATATTTAGCTGTCCTGTATATATATGTTGCCTTTGTTCTGTTCACATTCCTTTTGTTTCCCTGCACAATTCATTTTCTTTCTCCTAACTTGCTATCCACATCTCTCGTGCAGGAGGTATATGAACAGCAGAAGGAAATAATTTTACATGGAGAGAGGGTTGTACTTGCAACTCTTGGTTTTGATTTAAATTTGCTCCATCCATATAAACCTCTTGTTGATGCTATAAAGAAATTCAAGGTTGCTCAGAATGCCCTTGCTCAAGTTGCATGGAATTTTGTGAATGATGGGTATGGAAAATTGCTTATTTTAATGTACATACCTTTCTTCATTGTCTCATCTTGATTGGGGATGCCGCATGCAGACTGCGTACATCTCTTTGCTTGCAATTTAAGCCCCACCACATTGCAGCAGGTGCCATTTTCCTTGCTGCGAAGTTCCTCAAAGTAAAGCTCCCATCAGATGGTGAGAAGGTCTGGTGGCAAGAGTTTGATGTCACCCCACGCCAATTGGAGGGTTGGTGTTTTTCCTTCCAATCATATCATTAATATTAACAAAGTATATTGTTTTCATTAATAACCACACGTGTTCATGAGAGAACAATCTCTCACACAATTCATCATCTTGGGGGAATGAAGCTGACTGGGGGGGAGCTGAGTATAATCCTTTGACAGTGTTTACTATTACAATAGCACTTTTGAATATGGTGGGTTTCATCTTTAATTGTGGAATTAATTCTCGCAGAGGTTAGCAATCAGATGCTGGAACTGTATGAACAGAACCGAGTGCCCCCATCAGCTAACAGTGAAGCTGAAGGGAGCATTGTAGGTGGAGCTTCTCATCGGGCCACATCAAAAGCTTCATCTAGCAATGAAGAACATGTGGCACCTAATAATCATTCTCAGACTGGAGGTATTAGTACAAGACTTGGAAACTCAAATCCAATGTCTAGACTAGTGCATGAGCAACCTCTTGCAGATAATCATGTTGGTCCAAGAACCAGCCAAAACCATGGTAGTTATCATGGAAGTGCTGAGATGAGAAGTGCCTCAGACCACAATATGGATGGTGAACCTAGAGATGATCTACCCTATGAAATAGAGACATTGCCTTCCCAGGGAAATACTAGGGAAGGTCAAACCTCGAGACGAGCCTTGGATGGGCTTGGAAATGAAGATCTAGAAGGGAATGTTGCAAGAAGTGAAATAAAAGATTCAGGAGAATCAAAAGATAAACATTTTGGTCGAATTGCGGAGCATAGAGACGGTACGTTTGCTCAATCACCCCAAGATGCTATTAAAAAGATTGATAGAGACAAAGTGAAGGCAGCTTTGGAAAAAAGAAAGAGGTCCCGAGGTGACAAGACTCAAAAAACAAACTTCTTGGATGACGATGATCTAATTGAGAGGGAACTGGAAGATGGAATTGAACTGGCTGCTGAAAGTGAAAAAAACAAGCACGATAGAAGACAAAGTTGGTCCAAGCCCTTGGACAAAGAAGAATATAAGAACTCGCATCATGGAAAGAATATTGATGCAAGGGACGAAAAACATCATGGAATGAGGGGACAGTTATCTCAAAAGCCAGATCTGAACAACATTGAAGATGGGGAACTGCCTGCTCCTGATGATATGGACCAGGGTTTTCCCTCACCTAAGCTGATCAGCCGCAAACACAAGGCATCAAGCCCAAGTGACAGAAAGTTTGAGGGGAAGCATCGGAATGATAATGTGCCTGGGTCTCACCATTATAATCATCATGATTATACAGATGATCGAAACAGGATGAACCGGCTTGGTTATATGGAGAGAGATCATAAAAGACATGTCCCAGAAAATCATGCCTGAGGTATTAATGTTTGCTGGAGCGCTTCTTGGTGTCAAGCTCTCTCTCAGATGCTGGTAACTGTTTAAACGAGATGACTGTCGCTTTGTATTTCCTTTGCAGTAAGTCGAAGTAATATATCAGCTGTTGGAGGATCCTGTTCTGAAAGGATGATTCTAGTGAGGTCTAAGCCCTTTAGCAGCTATCTTATAGTTGATGGTTGGATTAAACTCTTCCACGTAATTTATAAGAATGGAAGCGAGGTTTTTGGATGTTCTTAATTGTGCTTTCCTTTGATCTTCTTGTGGAATACTTGGGATCGTTCCATGTACAGAAACGATGATGATGATAATCTAGTAATCATAATGGTTTTAGATCGCAAGCTTGGTGGAATTCATTTGCATATTCAACGATGACTCTGTTTGCTGCTTTTCCTCTCTTTTTCTTGATATTTGATAACATTGGAACTTGTTTTTGAAAAAGAATCCACATTTTTTTTCCTGGATTGAAAGAAAATCTTCAAAGCCTGACGCGCTTGGTGAAGGCTAGCAGTTGCTAGTTGCTACAATACAATAAGCCCACGAGGATTCGGTGGATATATTTTGGCAGTTACTACGTGATCCAGTGTCAGTAAAAAGGTTGTGCAATTGAAGAAAGTGTGTGGTTGCCCTGTAGAATGGGGGATGACATTGTAGATATGTTTTGTGCAATTGAAGTGAATGTGTGGTGCACAACATCCGTTGAGGCTTGAGTTTCAGGCAGAAAAGGAGGCTCAATGTAATCGATATAAGCAAGTTAAATTACTGTTGAGGATTGTACAATGTAACTAAGTTCTACAATATTTAGAATCAAGAACTACAAAACCGAAGTCAAAATAGTACCGTGCATCATCTTAGAGCTCGACTACTTTTGTCATCTCGATTACTCCTGTCTCGATGACAATCACGATCATTGTCACTTTCTGCACTTCTATGTCTATGGTCTCGCTCATCCCTCTTTTTATGGCTATCATGATCTCTATGACTATCTGAACTTCTCTTCTGTAATCTTGATCATCTTTATGGTCATCACCACCCTCTTTGACTATCTGAATTTTTCTTTCTGTAATCTCCATAGTCTCTTCTTCCATTTCTTCATTCTTTTCTTCTATCCATATGCTTTTCTCTATCAAGTCGCTCCTCAGAATATTGACTTCCTTTACTTTCAGGACATCGTTTGTCCTCTCCATGTCCCCTATCTCTGTCACTCTGCCTGTTCCTCTCTTTTCTGGCCTAGGACTTTCTGGAGTGTGTCCGTCAAATACCATTTCATATCTACAAAAGCTTGTTTCTCTGTTAGACAAACAGAGGGAGGAAAGGGGGGAAAGCCATATTATTACTAACCTTGAATTATTATCTCCACCATGCTACATATCATCGTCCTTTAGTATGTTTTTTAAAGGATGATGCTTATTGGCAGGATCCCCAGTGCAATCCCTGGCCATATGATCAGGAGAACCACATTTGAAGCAACCTCTCCCTGCTGTCAATAAGATAGAATACAAACACAACAGTTTATTTTTGGCAGAATTCCTAGAGAGAGTATTTGGTTGTTTCAAGCTCGTTAGACATTGCATTTACAATAATCCCATCTTCCTTGTCTGAAAAGGGACTGCTCGATTTATTCCCAATCAGTTCTTTAGCACTCAGGTTTAATTCATTATTAAGTTCCTTTTTTCCCTCGACATACGTGTATTTACATGAAATATTAATCAAATAGCAATCTTTACCTTTACCTGGTTGGTTGTCTTTGCGCCTGTACTGAGACAACAATTTTGCAACACTCTGACTAAAACCCACATGAATCCTTCTATCATCAATCAAAGCATTATCCATCTGCCATGAAGCAATTAAATATAAATTTCAGTAGGAACACAAAAATACCTCACGATACATCTAGTTGATGACATTCCTAAAATTAACTGTTATAATGCCCTAGGAACCATGGACTAATTTAAACAAAGGCATTTCAAGGCAATCAGAAATGCAGAAAGAAGAATACAAATCAAGTTTTTTGACAGAAAAATACTTTGCCAGTCCTTCCAATACCTTAAAATATGCTTGTTCACATGCCTCTTTGGTCTCAAACCCTGGCTTGACAAAAAACATTATAATCATCAAGTAAAAATAAGAGGAGCATATTCAAACATATATCAAAAACAATATACAAAGAACACATAAAACTTGATCACTATGCTAAAAACAAAAAACAAATACAAATATCACATAAAATTTGATCACTATGCATCAATAAAAAACGAAGAAGCCTTAACACATGCAACCAGTACACAGATTGGGACAAAGAAGTGACAAAAGTTGATGTTAATGATAAGTGATGCATTCCATCATACAGCAACAGGTCATCTCAAATACGCGGATATAGATAATTTGATGCGGAACAAAAGGAATATTTGAAGCCTAATAAGAAAGGAAAAAAGAAGCTAGAAAGAAAAAGCCAAAGAAAGAGAAGAGAAGAATAAGAGTTGAAAAGTATGCACTTTACAGATTTTTATTCAATTCATAAAAAAACAAAAAACTATTTAGAAAAGTAGGATATAAGAACTAAAACTTTAATTAAAATAAGTATTAAATTTATAGCTTACTAAATAAAATACCTAACAATAATTAAATCAAACCCAACAAATAAAATCTTATTAATAAACCTCAACTAAAAGTTCAAATAAATTAAACCAAAACATAACTTGAAGTCTAATCTCTTAATGGTTTCGGCTACCCTCTATCATCTTCTATGATTGTATGAGTGCGTAAACAATATTTTAGGTCTGATGTTCTAATTAATTCTCCCGAGATTGGAGAAAATCGATCTTGTCAAGTATAGTTCAAGGTGGCTCCAATAATGCTCTCCCAAAAATCATGATCAAGCTACTATGATATCTCTCTAATAATAAAAGTATAGTCTGAATCTAGTTGTCTAGCTCATATACTGGGATTCGCTGAAGTTCACCATCCTTGGTAAAAACAACTTGTGCATCCAAAGTAGCATTAATATGTTCATTTTGTGCCAGTGATAAAGATAATGTGGTAGGGGTATTAAAAGGAGCATCAATGATAAACTATTGTGCTTTATATATAACAAGGACATTCATGTCAAATATAAAGCTAATATCAAAGTTTAGTGACAATTTTATGACATAACTATTTGATTCAATCATTTGCAACACTTTGAATGATTTAACACTACTAATTTGCAATTTATGATTGATTTTCAAAGGACACTACTTAGGTCTTATATGTATCAAGAAATAATCTCCGTGCATAACGATACTTATGTAAATCAACTTCAAATTTGTATTGTTCATTAATTGCTTGAATATGTTTTATAATCTCGACATGCAATTTATGAACTTTGCATGCAAAAGACTCAGCTAAATCAAACATTTTAGAATGAGGCGATAAAAGAGGAAGATCTACGTGCATCCTATGTTTGTAACCATGAACCTTATATGACTGGGAGTGTAGAATGGAACACATACCTTTTGAATCCCGGATGAATATAGATTGGACATAACCTAGTGAACCAGAGCTTTTTTTATTCTCTTTGTCATGAATAAAAGGTAAGGATTCTTAATAGAATGCTCAAGACTTACGACATGTTGGATTTCAAGCATAGAAGACAAATCATGTAACAACCCGAAATTTTTATAACACTTTTGAAAAATAAATGGTTAATTTTTATATATATAAAGGATATCTCTACGAAGTTTTTACCTAACTGGACCATAGTATATTTACTAGTTGATCTGTCTAATGAACTTAATACATCTCGCGAATAACCCGTAAGAATTTGTTCTGTACTAGGAATTTCTCGTGCCTTAGCTTCATCGTAATGGTAATGTATCCTACAAAATTTGTTATTTATGTTAGCTTTCAATTTTCAACTCAACAAATATTCGAATCATATTAATGAAACAAATCGTTAACCAGTTTCATATTTTATTTCATTATGCTCAAAAGTACATTCATGCATGAGATCTTTTAATCTCACCTTTTTAATGTTTCACCCTTTATATCCCTCATTCGAGGTCTTTCATTCATCATAAAATAAACCATTTAATCTTACGAGGTAATTGCGTCATCTGCTTAAAAATGATGTTATCTATAAGAATATTAACAAAAAGAGTTGTTCTTTTAAATTCCATCTCTATATTTTTATCGTTTAAAATGCTTGCCTTCATAATATCATCCTAACAATTTCATAGTAATTCAGGTCAAACACTTTAATATCGTTGTTCTATGATTACCTTATATAATTACATAACCATAAGTTACAACAAGTTTACTTGTTACTAAATTCCATATAGCTAGTACATATTTAATTTCTAACATTGGTAGTTCATTTACCATGAAATTAAAATTATCATAGCAAATTTTTTATTACGCAACCAATATTCTACTTGAACTTTTCTATCTTATTTATATGTAACAGGACAATTGAAAACCACTGGTCATACGCAGTCATCGTCATTGCTAACAAAATTTCATTCCACTGTTATAATTGCCACCAAATTCATAACATGTGAGAAATCATACAACCCCTATTTTGACATAATTACATTACACAAAACAACTAATATGGCATTCTACAATTATACAATAAATGATTCTTATATTGTATCAATTATATTTTATCACAATAATTTGAAATGCAATACACATACATTATAAATACCCTTGATTATACCATATCCCAATAGTCAATGAACTTTTATTATTATAATTTCTAATCTAACTTTTACACTGTACCATTATTCTTTTTGTCATAAAGGCCATCTTCCATTTCCTGCTTAGATTTATTAGTTTATCAACTATTTCATGCATTCTTCCTAGTTAATACAAACTTTGTCTTCATCCTTCAGGAGGATTATGTTTTTATTAATTCAATTTCATTGATATAACATTTATTACTATTAACATGATTACACCACCATGGTTTTGTATTAACTGTTGAATCTTATACAACGTCTCATTAATAATCTGATGAGTCAATAATTCAAGCATTAATAGTTTCGTACGAGGCCACTAACCAATTCACAATCTTGGTCTTGAAATTATTACATATCATAACCAAAACCTTGTAATTAATTTTACAAAACATCATTTTATTTTTCAATAATATATCATGATAATAAATCAACTTTTCAATCAATCATATGGCACAATAGGACCATTTTACCATATCAATTTCCTATACATCAATCAATTGATGCCCTTAGTCTATTACTGAACACTGGCCCCATTACTGGGCAACTGGATCCAACAGCCTATTCCCGGGCACTAGCCCTATTACTAGATCACTAGTTCCAACAACCTATCATCAGGCACTAGTTTCTCCATATATCTATTCTTACATTTACACAACAACTACATATACAATAAAATCACTTTATTAATCTAAAATCTGACACTTTATTCATAACACACAAATTTCACTTCGAGATAACAACTATTACATTTCATCTCAGTTATATTATCATTAATCCAACCTTTAGCTTTGTCGCACGTGTACGGCGTCGCGACGATATTCCACTTCATCATGTACTTTTGAGGTAATCGGGAAAATATGGCAGACAAGGAATTCTTGTCTTTTATTAGTGGAAAGCGAGAAAGGGAGTCACCACCTAGTATTTTGGTCACTAGGAACCCTAACTAGTCTCAGAGATCGGGTACGGGGACTGGTTGCGTAAAGGGAAGGTATAAGCACCCCAAATATGCCGTACCTAAGGTAAGCTGCATTGTTTAATTGTCTAATAAAAAACTAAGGTCTTGTCGTGTTTTCTAATTATTAGTTAATCTAAGATTTAAGAAAAGTCCTTTTTTATAAGAAGATCCTTATCTTATCGGGTAAAAGCCTATTCGTTCTAATGTCTATATAAAAAAAACTATCTTTTTAATATCAAGAATATGTTTTACGTGTAAATTCATAATTCCAGATACTAAAAGAAAATAAAATATTTTTTGGATATTTTTTGAAACATTGGCCTCGTTCTCATTGCTTTAATAAATTGGTTATGAAAGCCAAAATGCATGTTAAAATATATTTTTAAATTTTTTTATTTTCTGTATGAAAATACAATATGATTTTTTTAATCTTTGAGAGACTTGGTCATATGCATGAAAACAAGATATTTGTTTTTGTTTTATAATTTTTTGCAATGTTTCAACGAAAACTGGATATTTTAATATCGGACTTGTATCTTTACAATATAAAAATACAAACCAATATTACGCGAAATTGATAAAAAAAAAATAAGCGGGAAAATCTAAAAAAATTTGAAAGGATTTTTTTGGAAATTCTTGGACTGGGCCGGACCCTGCCCAACAATTTTGGTTTGGACCGGCGCTGCCCGGCCCAGTGAATAGTGGAGAACTCTCCACTGTTCACATGCTACGTGAATAGTGGAGGACGAGGCTGGCGAAGAAGAAAAGGAGGAGGAAGAGAAGCAGACATGTAGTGAGGTGATGTCGTTCACGGTGGCGGTGTTGTGGCCATAGGCGGTGGTTCCAGGCAGCGGTTACTCCTCTTTTCCCTGTTTCTGCATTGATTTTTCTTTTGATTTATGTTCCCCCACTTCTCTGTTTCTTCTTTTGTTTCTGACGGTGGTGCTTCTATCGTTGGTGGTGCTTCTGGGCAGTTCTTCTGGTTGCAATGAAGGTAGTCAAGCCGGTGGTGAAGGTTTTGGCGGTTGGAGGCTGTGATGGGG
>Ga0325405_1007054_pt1 | contig 11328 bp, 2 predicted proteins | sample PopdelMetagenome_21_FD_205663 | JGI IMG/M metagenome (GOLD analysis project Ga0325405, IMG submission 205663) | Populus deltoides microbial communities from Bellville, Georgia, United States - Xylem-Control-R2 | ecosystem: Host-associated > Plants > Phyllosphere > Stem > Wood/Secondary xylem...
CACTCCCCCCAAAAAATATATATATATATATATATATATATATATATATATATATATATATATATATAAAAGTATGTTTAACATGTACAGTATTTTGTTAGATGGGGTAATTATTATACATATACTAAAAGAAAATAGTGTTTTCATGTAGAAATAATATAATTATAAAATTTAATTTTTTACGGTGACAAGATTATAATTTTCAAGTTTTTTTATGTTTTTTTTCTTTTTATACTTGATACTTTTATCATTTTATACTTGATCTATTTATCACAATTAGTTTTTTTTTTCTTTACACTTTTTTTGGAAAAAATATATTATTTTTTTTCTTACACTTTAAATATTTATCACTTTATACTTGACTTATTTATACTAGTTTTTTTTCTGAAAAATTATTATACAAAGACTAAGAAAATAGTATTTCATTGTAGCAATTGTAATATTGTTTTATTTTTTTGCTATGTTAAAAATTAGTTTAAGATTTTCTATTTTCTTATTAACAGATATTATATTTATTATATTTTATTATATATAAACATTAAATTTTTAATTAACGGTTATATTTTTTACTTGAAGTTAAAAAATATATTAATAAAATCTATATATTAATTCTTTTACGTTAGACAAAAATTTATCAACTTGCAGGGAAGAAGTTAAATAAATATGGTAACACTTTATTTTTTATATTTATTGGCATAAATAGTTGAAATACATGCATGGACTTTTTAATTTATAATTAGAATTAAAAAAATATTTAAAAAACTTACATATTTATTTTTTTAAAAAAAATTATCCAATCCATAGCAAATCATAATTCAAATAACTAGTTAATATTATAATCCGTATCATTTCTTGCGATATTTCTTTATCAAAAAACTATTGGACTCTAGTCCATTCAACGGGTGGCATTGCGTTGGGTGTTCTAATACATTGATGTCATTGCCTTTGCATTCACTTTTCTTTGAAACAACTATAAATATGTCCGGAACCGCATTATAATTTCAAAACAAAATTCATATTTATCAAAATAATTCAATTGGGTGATGCAATGTGTTCCATTTTATTAATAATTGGTTGAGCCATGACAGTGATTCTTGGGTTTGTTTCAAATTATGTACCTCAATGAGAATATATACATACATACATTACAGAGCTTGTATGGTCATTAATTAACTTTTATGATGGCGACAAAAATAACATCAACAATAAAATTTGATGTAGATAAATTTAATGGTTAGAATAATTTCAATATGTGACATATTACGATGTGTCTTGTTAATTGAGCAAGGTTTATCTAAGGCACTTAAAGATGTAAATAATTTGTCTAAGGGGGTGGATGAGCAGGAGAAAGAAGATCTCATGAAATGAACACATAATGCTATTTAGATTTATTTGTATAATGAGGTTCTAAAAGAGGTTGTCGAGGAGATTACAGTTGTTGAATTATGGACAACGTTGGAAACTCTTTACATGATCGAATCCTTGACGAACCGATTGTATCTGAAGCATAAGTTGTATACTCTCTAGATAAAAGAAGATGTGCTTGTTAAATATGAGGATTAAACTTTGATTTTATTGTGTTCATTACCTTTATCTTATGATCATTTTATTGATACTTTGCTATATGGAAGGGATAGTATGAGTTCAAAAGATGTTCAATTTTTCTTAAACTATAGGGAGTTGAAAAGCAAGTGTTAAAGATTCATAATGATGATCATATATAGAGGACTTGATTTTGAGGGATAGAACAAATAATAAGAGCTCGAATAGTAAAGGCGGACATAAATCAAAATAAAAGTCTAGTAACATTAAATGCTTTCAATGTCATGGAATTTAACACTTTAGGAAAAAGTGTTCTAAGCGAAAAGATAAGGGAAAGAAGGAGGAAACCTCTGGTGCTGCAAATATTGCTAGTGAGAAGAAAAAATTTTATAACGTTGAAAGTATTTTGGTTGTATCTAAAAAACATTTAGTCATGAGTGGATTCTTTATTCAGGTTCTATATTTTATATTTATTCTAATATAAGATGGTTTAACTCTTATAAAGTTATCAATAATATTGTTTTATTAAAAGACAATAAAGGACTTTTTATTATTGGTATGAATAAAATTCAAATTAAGATGTATGATGGCGTATATTGCTCAGACATATGAGCAAGAGGTGGATAATAGAGTTAAGCAAATGAGATTTGTTGTATGGTTAGAAAATAGGTAAATTGGATTTATATAAGCACTATGTTCATGGGAAACAGTGTAGGGTAAAACTCAATACGGCTATTCATCATTTTCCGTGGCATGCACAATGTTGAATGACGAGTTTTCCTCTAGATTGAAGGGGTTTGAATTTAATTATGATTTTGAAAGAATCGCCACCTATTATTATGGTCATTAGAAAATATAATGGTCTACAAGAGTCTGGGTAAAGGGACTAGTTGTGCAAGGAAAAGACACATCACCGCCAATACACCCTACCTATGATAAGCTAAATTGTTGATTGGTTGTTTTGCCAGGCCATGTGTCTATTCGTTGGTCTTATATAAGGTTCAAGACAAATCTCTATTTGTGGGGAAGTATCTACCTTATCAGGTTAAATTCTAACTGTTTTAAGGTCTAAAGTTTAGCATCACATTTATTTTTTACTTTGTATCTTTAATATCTGAGGATATACCTTACAAAATAATTTTATATCCTTAAATAATAAAGTCTACAACTAATTTCTAATATTTATTGCTATTAATTCATCTAATTTAATACTAGAAGTATGTATTATATTGTAAAGTTCATACCCTAAATATTAATTAAATAAATTAATTTTTTGTATATACTTTTGAAATTTCAGCCAAATCCTAATGGATAATTATAAACTAGTTACGATAACTATTTTGTATTTTTTTAAAACACGATAAAAATGCATTTCTCAATTTTTATAAAGATATGTATGAAAAACTTTTAAAATTTGGTCGTATGCATGCAAATAAAAATATATTTTTTTAATATTTTTGAAATGAGGGTTTTTAAAAGAAGTTTTTGAAATTTCAGAGATAAACCAGGTGTTTTTAATATCAGGTCAGTATTTTACAATGTAAGTCTATAACTCAATATTAAATGAATTTGCTAGAAAAAATACATGAGGAACTCACAAATAATTTTAAAATAGTCTTTGAATTTTTTCAGAAATTTTGAATTATTTAAGGCTTGTCTGGTTAGAATATAAAATAAATGACAAATTACGACTAAAAAAAGAGCAGTAAAGCGTGTCTGCCAAACACACTCTTATCCAAAATCCAGATGCATGGAAAATACCTTGAGGTTGTGTGCTGGTAGAAGATGCCTTATGGACACAAAAAATAATTTTTTCTTTGGCAAAAATAAGGTGCGCCAAACATGTCCTTAATTCTGAGTTGGGCTTAGCCATCCACATGACCTGAGGATATTAGGTATGAGGCCCAAGCCCATGTATGGGTTGGGCTCAGGCCCAACCCAATCTAATTTTTATTGGGCCAGCAAGTGGCCCAAAGGCTTTGTTTTTTTCAAAACCTAGTCCCAGTCCAGCCACGGTCGAGCCTCCAACTAAAATAACCTAACCCATAACTCTTCTTTTCTAGAAAAAAAAAAAGAAGAAAAATCCTAGGTAATATCCATGCAGGATTTACGTGAGACGGTGATAGGAGAAAAGGTTTACATAGCTAGGGGAAGGTGTTTTCTAGCTGGTGGGGCTGCTGTCATAATGTGGTGGTCCACGATGAAGGCTGTTGGTGCTAGTCTTGAGGTGAAGAAGCTATTGAGAAGGAAAAGAAAGCAATGGTGGGGTTGACAGTGTATACAAGGGAAGGGTGTAGAGGAGAGGTGACAATGTGTGTTTATGATGGGGTTTTGGTTTGGTAGGAATGTGTAAAGGGGTGGAGACTTGTTTCTTTTCTTATTATTTCTTTTTCTCTCTAGTTTCCTCTCTCTTTTTCCTTTTTTTTTTCACCCCTCTTTTGAGCTAACAAGATCTTATTTATAGGTGGATCGGTTTTCTTCTGTGTTTAAACCATTCAGCCCATTTCTAATCAATCCTTGCCTTTTATAACAAACCAATAAACACGTGCCCTCTCATCAGGTTGTCAAAGGTTGATTGAGTTAGGGGTTTTATATGTTCATTACAGTAGCTCTCAAATGACAATTCAATGGGAACATACTGGAGACAAAGTACGACATCAAGTCTATTGGAGGAGCATCCTTTTTTGTCTTAACTGAGGCATGGGAGGGCATCTAATGGCTCTGCAAAAGGACTCTCCGTCAGCTTCTTTAGGGGGAAAGAAAGAAAAAGATGAATATCAGTACTAAACAATACCACTTTCTCCTTTTAAATCATTCCTTTTCCTTTTCTTTTCAAAGTAGTCCCTAATCTTTTAATTTCATTAAGTTCAACCATTTTGGGTTGATTTCTCAGGACTTTTTTCAATTACACCTCTAATCACGTCAATTTTGACCCTCAACTTTAGGTGCCATTTACAATAGAGTCCTCGATCTTGAATATTTTCAATTTCATCCTTAATTGACATTCAAATTTCTAATATCTTCAATTTCACTCCTATTTTCAACCGAGTTTGATCCCCGAATTCACATGCCTTTTATAATAAAGTCTTTGGTCTTGAATTTCTTCAATCTAACCCTTAATTAACCCTCAAACTTTGATTTTTCTTGTAATTTTACCTTTGATTTCATCTGATTGAGTTTGTAAAAATCAAATCTAGTCCTCTAAATTTTTAATATTCTCAATTAAGCCCAAATTAGGCTTTCAAATTTAATTTTTCACCAATTAAGTCTTTAATAAAATTAATTACACCTATTAAAAGTCTAGTTAAGTCCTTGCATTTAATCAAGTCTTCTAATTTTTAACTATATTAATTCTTAAACTCAATTAGATCTTTAATTGGGCTCATGATTAAATCAAATTGACCTATTAAAAGTCTAATTAAGTCTTCAAACTTAATTTTTATGCAAATTCATTTGATATTCACTCAAGTTAACCTTGAATCTGTATTTTTCTTTATATTTGGGTCCTTCAAGGGTGCAACTATGCTTCTAATTTTGCAATTAAATCCCTTTTTAGCCTATCTTTGAAAATGAAGTTGCCAGTCCTTTTTTTTTTTCATTTTTCCATTTTTTTATTTAAAAGGAAAAAGATGATTTTGGAGGAAACCCAAAATTAAGTTATGACAATCATATCAAGGGTACTGTGGATTATGTTTTTTTTATTATTATTATTTCTAATATAAGTATGTATTAAAATCAAAGGTAACCATGCTAGAAATCAGTAAGTCCATATATATATGTACAGAAATGAAAAGAAGATAGAAAAGGGAACAAACTCCCTATGAAATCAAACTGGATACAACCAAACCATTTAATTGTGTTAGCTGACCAGAAAAGCAAAAGAAGCGACATATACACATAGCAAAAGGTGGGATGGGAATAGACTCCTAATCAAAATTGGTCATGCAATGCTGAGAGAACAAGTATGTAGCAACGGTTAGAGAAGAAACCAATCTATAAATGGTGGTGTCTAAACTAACCCTAACAGCATCACACAAAAGAACAGTGAGATGAAGAAGCATGCGTATCATCTCCAAGACAACCAGAAACATAGCTCTCAACATAACAAAAATCTCAATAAGATCGAGGCTAAAAAATTCAAAAGAATTGATCCGAACCTATGATTTTTAAAGAAAATCAGAAAAAAAAAATTAACTCTTAACCTGAATTTGTGATCTGGTTGCTTTTGGGTAGAAAATTAACACAATCTATTTTTTTTTATCAAACAACTCTAGACACAAACTACTAAACTTTAGACATGAAATAATTGAAAACTTAATCAAAGACAACAAAAGCTAAGAAATCTAAAAATAACAAGGAAAAAAATAAAGGATATGACCTAATTTTTTAGGTCTTGCTCTGATACCAACTGATACAAATCTTATAATCATATGGTCACATAACCTACAAGAAAATTAAAAACCAACCCAAGAAAGCTAAATATGAGGTTTGAAACCCCGACCTAAAGGTAACCTTGTATCTAAGAACCAAAGGTATTGGAAAAAAAAACTTTGACCCAGAGAAAACCTTGTACTAAAGAACCAGAATGCGCATAACACCATAAAGTCAGTTAACTTTTGATAAGTCAGTGTACGATCTTTGTCCCTGTAGAGAAAAGTTGTTTACAAAATGCAAAACAAGGAAAATGTCATATTTATTCAAATTATCATCGCTGTCGAAACTTGCAGCCGTAAAAGTAATATATAGTCCTCTCTAAATAACCTTAATAGACTTCTTTTGGGTTCCAAACCAATAGGCTCTAACTAGTAATCAACTAATACAAGTTTAATATTGAAACAAACCTTAAAACAAGAATAAAGTCCAAAGCTAATAATATTCAACACTGACATAAAATAAATCATAAAATAAAGTCCTCTTGTTTGAAATCTCTATGCATGGTTTGGAACTCCCCCTATACTGAACTCCCCTTTTGCTTTACTTGGAGGCTTTGTCAAAACTTCATGCTCAAGATTAGCTAGGAAACTTTGTTTTTAATTGTTGGAATTATCCTCTTAAATTTCCCCCTAGCCTCCTTGATGTTCTAAGAAATCCTATAAAATAATGAAAAAATAACAAAAAATATCTCAAGCCTCCTTGCCACCGCATACATTCCATAATTGATATAGAATCCTTGTAAATTATGACTAATAGTTGTCTCTATAAATATCTCATTATTTGACATATAGAATAGGTAAGCCAATAACTCTACCACATATATTTTCAAGAGCATTAATAAATCCTTGTATTGATTGGAATTCATAATACACAAGGAAACAATGTTTTTTTTTTTTAATTTTCACACATTTCTAGAAGATTTTAATCTTGATTTCAAACATGTTGTTCTCTCTCATCTAGATGAATTAGCAGGCCTACCATATATCTATAAAAGGTATGGATGTATACTTTCTAAAACAATTAGAATCTCATCATAATTCATTTTGTAGCTTAAGATATAGTCCAAACATTAGATGAAGGTCCAAATAGATAGATTTAACAAGATTCTTTTAGTAACTTTGACCCTCTAAAATAATAACTTCCTAGACTCTCATTGATCTGAATATTTAACCTAATGTAGAAAAACATGTCAAGAAATGCCTATAAAAATTTCAATTTGATTCAATGGTTGAGTTGAAAATTATGCTCGATAGCATAAAACTGGACAATAAGAAATTTTACGTCAAAATCCAAATCTAACCTTACTTGGATGGTATCAGTTTCATTAATTGGAAAGTACATTTACAATCAACTATTGCCTTGTCTACATTAAGGCTAAGTATATGGCATTTGTAGAAGTAGTGAAAGAATCTTTATGGCTTAGAGGTTTGGTCTGTAATCTTACTTTGTAACATAAGTTTACTATTATACATTGTGATAACTGAAGTTATATCCATCTAGCCAAGAACCAGATGTACAATGAAAGGAGCAGACATATTAATGTCAAGTATAACTTAATTCTAGATATTATATCATAAAGAGTTGCATCAGCAAAGAAGATTGTTATAATTGAGAACCTTGCAGCATGTTGACTAAACCTATCTTTGTAGTCAAGTTCAAGCATTGCTTGAACTTGATTGATTTATGTAATACTTTAGATGTGCTTGGTGGAGGCAACTAAAAAAGAGTTCAAGTTTTTTAAGTTGGCTGAATTTAAGCTAATGTAAAAATTTGTTAGGTTTGTCTTAAATTATAGATCCAAGTGAGAAAAGAAATACTTATGTATTTAGTCCATATAAGAGCCTAAAATTGTTATATTATATAATAATGCTTATATTCTCTACACTTTGATGGCTAAAGAGATAAGAGAAAATGTGAGTTTTGGGTTACTTTGAAATTTTAGATGGGAGAGCAATTTTATGTGACGCCTTGTAATCTTTTATTTTTTCATAGTAAATTTCTCTTATTATCTCACCCATGGGGTAGACCTAAACTACCAAATCAAGGAATTTTGATGGGTTCTTTGCATGATTGATTATACTAGTTTTTTTTTATATATATAATTTTAGTTCCAAATTGGTTTAAGAGTTTAGGGCTATTTCCACTATGATAATACACCATATTGGTGGCTCATGCGATGCTGTAGACCAAATCAAAATAAAAATTTAACTTAAGAACAAATTTAGGAGACGATTATGTTTTTAAAGAAGCAAGAAAAATTTGATAACCATGTTAAATCTTGATTAATTTAATAATACGATAAAAAATAAGATAACAACAACAACAATAACAACAAATTAAAAAAAATTGCCGCGAGCAAAGTTTGACTAACATGTGAAACTTGTGATCTGGACATGAGACATGTCCAGATTACATATCTATCATGTGTCCTAGATCATAAAGTCGGGATAATTCAATAGAAAAAGAAATTGAGGATAAATAAAAACAAAGCTGGAAAAATTAAGAGACAAAATATAGATCAAGATGTTTAATATTACAGCACAAATCATTTACGCGGTTGTATTTAATGAATTTTTTTTATTAAAATCAATTTATAACATAAATCGACACACACATAAAATTTATTGAATAAAATAAAGAATATATTATGCAAGGCTGCACATATTAAAAATATTATAAAAATAAATAAAACATTTTTAATTTTTAAAAATCAATTTAATCTATATAAATATAAAAAATAAAAATGAATCATACACTCCTCAAAAATTAAATAAACCCAATATAATTAAAAAATTAACGCCATTTAAAAAAATGCTAAATAAGCCAAAAAATCATAGAGAAAGGGCATTAATTAAAACATAAACTTAAGAATTATGTAAAAGGACATATAAACAAGTATTAATTAAAAAATTAATTTTTTTTAAAAAAAGGAAAGAATGAGGCCAAATGTTGTTGGGCTAGTAAGCTAGGCCAAGCGCCTAGCCCATTAAGAAATGGCTCGCACGTAGACTTGCAAGGCAAGCCCAAGCGTGCATGCCTTTTATTTTTATTTTTAAGTTAATGGGACGAATGATATGTCATCCGCTCCAATTTATTTTGGAAAAAAATAGACAAGGTGTCGTCTGGATTCCTAGATTTTCAACCCATTTTTACCTGTCTATTTTTTTCATAAAAGAAATTGGAGTGGATGACACGGCTTAAAAATAAAAATAAAAGGCCATGCGCGCTTGGGCCTGACCTTGCAAGTTTGGGTTTCCGTTTTCACCCCAATTGTGTTGTTTGGTTAAACATGGTTCATGTTTTTTTACCTGAAAATCCATTTTGAACCCATTTTGACCTAAAACTCCTAGAAAATACCCTAAAAATCATTTGACACAAAAAGCGACCGTTTTAGTGATAGAATCATTGCCAATGACAACTTTCTCTCTCTTCACTGGAATCTAATGAGTCCTTTCTCCTCCCACCAAAAAGAACTGGAAAATGAGAAAAATGAAGGTTTGTACCAAAATTAATTTTTTGAAAAATTAAGAGACCGGTCACCTAAAATCCAAAAAAGATGAGTAAAAATGAATTTTTAAGATAAATTTCAAAGTCGCTATCTTTTTCATCCTTTTTTTCACTTTAGTTCTTTGTCTTTAATTCAACCATCCCTCCTAAAAAAAAATGCAATTAAGTACTAATTTGGGTTTAAAAGAACTAAATCATGCAAAATAAAAGTTTAATAATCAAATTAAAATTTTTTTAAAAAATCACCGCTCTAATCCACAATGATCTATGAAATAATGAATAGCATTTATGCTACAGTAAACGGAGGAGCTATTCTAGTAAATAGATAATAATATCAAGGTACATAGAAAAACAGTGCTGTGGAAGGACCTTCTGTGAATGATGAAATGTACAACTTACATACCCTCCTCCATGTCCTCGTTGTCCTGTATGGTAATTCAATGAATTCAGAAGTATTAGATTTCGTGGAATTGGATTTGTGATTCTGTGGCCAGTCCCTTTTTAAGTTTTGGACCGTGATTGAGAGGTACTCACTTAGCGTACAGTCGAGATCTGTTTGTCGGCTGGACAAGAGATGTCACCTTAAGCTCCCTCGTATTAATGAGCATTGGTATAAAAAATATGACGCCAGATAATTGAGACAACTATTACTGGTGATAAAGAATTCTTGATTGCATGTGACCATCTCAGCAGGCTAAGCTGTTAATTTTGTTGATTGTTTGGAGTAATGCGAAGCCCTTGTGATCCTCAACAACTTTATTATAAAAATATAGATATGTATCAGTTTCAGTATTACTCTATCCAATTTTATATAGCTGCATTGCTGGACCTGTCTGAGGCATCTCTGTCACAAAACTTGAATCGCATTGGCTAACGCACTGGGATTTGTTTGGCATGCCTCAAACCACAAATACGACGAATAATTTGGTTTGTGTGTGTGAGAGAGAGAGAGGGGGGGAGAGAGAGGGAGAGAATCTTTAACTCTTCTCAAGTTATATTTATTCCTATCTTCTGCAGTATTTACTGATGGAGAATGTGAAGGCCAAGTCTTTCTCTTACACGCTTCAGGGGTGAAAGGTTTTTGGTGGATAAAGAACTTCTGGCCTTTTCCTAGGAAGTGTTCTTTTTCCTGTTCTGCTTCTTATTCTTCTTAAAAACACAAGCTTTGATCGTCTTCTCAACTCTTGAAAACTCCACTTACAGGTCAGAAGATCATAAATCTTTAACCTTTCATTGCCATCTTTTTTTCTTTTTGCATGAATTATATGGTAGAAAATATTGAAAGGACGGAGGTAGTAAAATTGTTAACATTTTCATTTCAATCATATTCCTGATGATGCAGTTCTGCTTTGTAAACTTTTGATCTCAAACTAAGAAAAGTTTACTTCTTCCGTCTCTATTCTGACTAGCAATAATTAAGCTATATATACATATATGTTACTATCTCCTCCTAAGACTATTCGCAAAGAATGCCATATCTCGTTTCGTCCTCATTCACTCATGAATTTGAAGGAAAAAAAAAACTGATTTTGTATATAGATATTGTCAGTTTTATGATCTATTGAGTTTAATCTTGGATACACACAGAAATTGTTTAATTACACTCAGAAATGGTCTATCATTGCTAACGACATTGCGATTAATCTTGACTTTGTCTTGGATAACACAGAGTAATTGTATAATATTGCTACTAGCTAGTATGAAAGCACGACATACCTACGAATGGTTTATCCATTGTTTTACTACATATTTCTTGTCCCAAGAGGGACTTCATTTCCATAATCTAAACATACATGCATACGCTTCTCTCGTTTTGAAAATGATTTTAGCTCAACTCATTTATTA
>Ga0325405_1007066_pt1 | contig 11319 bp, 6 predicted proteins | sample PopdelMetagenome_21_FD_205663 | JGI IMG/M metagenome (GOLD analysis project Ga0325405, IMG submission 205663) | Populus deltoides microbial communities from Bellville, Georgia, United States - Xylem-Control-R2 | ecosystem: Host-associated > Plants > Phyllosphere > Stem > Wood/Secondary xylem...
GCTCCAACTCTTCGACAATCAAGTTCTAGTAGCAATCTTGTATCCATTAATGATGCTGCTTCTCCATGGTTACGACGTTATGGGTTACGTAGATGGCAATAAGCCTTGTCCACCTCAGACCACAGTGGAAGGAGGAGCTGTTATTTCCGATCCAAACTAGAGTCAATTATGACTGCATGCTATAGTAACATCAACATTAGGAACTGTTATGTCTTTTATTGCCTCTGCCACTACTTCAAGGGATGCTCGAGACAAACTTGTTCATCTCTCCATAAAATTGATCTCGCTAACATGAGCGTGAATGGCTTTTAGAGATGATTTATCCAATTTCTTTCAGGGAACTACATCAATCTCCGAGTATATTCAACCACTCGAAATGATAGTGGATGAACCTGCGTTGTTATCTCTCCCTTAGACAAGGTCGATCTTGTTATCAACACGTTGAATGGGCTAGGTCTTGAATACAAAAGGATCTGATCAGCCGCTATATATAAGAGCAAGGGAGAATCCGATAACATTTGAAGAACTCGAGAAAAGCTTGTTGATTATAAGAATTTTTGAAGAATGAAGAGGATGTAAACAATGCATATTCCCAAAGTTAATCCAACAAGAACCGCGCGTCATAAAAAATCTATCCATCTTGCCATAATTAAAAAAAAAATAGCCTTCAAATTACTATAAAAATTCAAAATTTAAAGTTAGAGGACTAATTAAAATACATAGAAAATATATGATCAACCACACATTAGTAACAATTTTTATTTTGATCAAAAAATTTAGATCCAACAAGAACCGTAAAATCTATCCATCTTGACCTAATTAAAAGAAATTAGCCTTGAAATTATGATAAAAATTCAAAATTAATTACCCTGATCAAAACAAATATTTTTCTTATGAATTTTTGCCAAAATTTTATCTTGTTAAAATCCGATCTTTCCTTGTTTTTTTACAGACTTTTTTCCTGAGTTTTGTTGCCAAATGTTTTTGGTTGAGGCACCAAAACATGATTTTTTTGAGTAAGAACATATAATAGTTTGAAAGCAAGTTTTAATTAAAAGAAAACAATTATTTCTTGGTAATTTTTATGCAATTGTATACCAAGTTAATAAAGGAAAAAATATTTAGATAAAATTATATAAAATTCACCATTGAAAAAGAATAAATATTTATTATCATCGATTATTCTTGATGATTTTGTTTTTAAATTATGCATATTAGGATCATATATAAGTTTTTATAAAGTAATTGCTAAAATTACCATAAAAAACAATAATTTTAATTAAAAAAGTATAGTATCATCGTGAAATTTCTAAAATATCATTATAATTTTTTTAATTAAAGAAAATTTATTTTATAATGTTAAAAAATAAAGCTATAAATAAAATAGAGAAAGGGCTAAAAAACTCAAGCTCCACCACGCATGGACTTGAAAGGATGAGCCATACACGTTTAGGCCTTGAAGTCGAGGCGATGTGCCTTGACGAAAATAAAAAGGCACAACAAACGATTCATTATCCGCCCAGGAAATGGCATCTCATGCCTTTCATAAATTTTCAGCCATTTTGGTGTTTAAAAAATTAGAATCAAAGTTTTTTTATTTCAAAAACCTAAAGTTTAGTTTGTTTTCACTTAAAAACATGAAAAATGAAAATGACTTCATAAAAATAGATCTATATATTTCCAACCTTGAAAAATAATATAATATCTCAAAATCAAATTGAAACATAGTTTTTAGATTCCAATTTACTTTTCCTAGCTTGATTTAATACCCAACTCATCTTTATTGATTTTTTCTTTTTAAGCGAATCTAATATACTAAAATATAATATTAATAATATTTCATGATTAAAATTTCAAATTTATAAATACTAAATTATAAAAATATGCACCTCCCATGACAATGCAATGAATGATGCTTGTATAATCCTTAAAGATGTAATTTAATTGGTCAGAATTTAGGTTTGTTCCCTAAAAATTACCAGTTTGAATCTCATAAATCTTAGGGGCTAGAGCTACTAGAGATTTATATGACTATTAACTTTAAGACCCGTGAGATCAGTTGAGGTACACACAAACTTGTTCAAATATCTACATTAATAAAAAAAAACCAATATTTATGAGTGCATAACATTAAGTGTTTAGTAAAACCCCTATTTTTTCTTTTAATAATTGTAATAGCAATAACACACAATCAATAAAGCTACAATAAAGAAAAGGGTTCTTGTGAGTAACATCCTAAAAACCAGGAACAATAAGGGTATATTTAGCAGTGTGGTAGCAGTTACTTTTCAAATAACTTTTTATGTTGAAATACATACCAATAATTTTTTTTATTTTTTAAAAATTATTTTCGACATCAGTATACCAAAATGATCCAAAACATATAAATCATATTAAATTTTAGCCAAAAAAATAAATGTTTTAAAAATGCAGCTTGCACCGCGTTCCCAAACGATTTCTAAATGTGATCAGTAAAAATATGTTTGTTTAATATTATTGTAATAATAATTATTTTTTAAAATATTTTTTTATTTAAAAATATATAGAAATAATATTTTTTTTTAAAAAAATTATCTTTAATTTTAACGTAAAAATATGAAAACATAAAAAATATCAATTTAAAACAAGTAAAAAATAAATGTTTTTATTTTAAAAAGCATTTTTAAAATATATAAAAAAAATGGTACAGCAGTCTCCAGCTAAAAAGAGATTAAAATAGAAAGAAAAAAGAGGAATCATTCACACGAGTCATTGTCACCTCCACCGCATCCCGCGCGCACTCCAAAACCCCGCCAACGCACAAGCAGGCTCCAACCCCCTTCCCTTTCCCATCCTCTCTCAAGTCCAGCTCATCACCCCTTCTCCCATCGATTTCTTTTTTTTTTTTTTTCCTTAACACATTAATATTTTCCGATCATTTTTTTTTCTTTTGGATTAAGTTTATCTAATAAAAGATAAAATATTTATATGATTCAAATATTTTATTTTTCACAATTTCAAAAAATATATCCTTAATAAAAAAAAAAAGCAAAAACATTTTATTCTGTAGGCTACCGAAGCCAAAGATTAGGATTGGAATGGTAAAGGACAAATAATTGCGCGGCCCCACAACACCACCCAACCTTGCCAGCTCCAAAAGTATTACCCGCCATAGCATCCCTTTGAATCTGGAAACCTACAATTTGGCGCCAAGATTCAAATTCCAAAATAACACCTAAATTAGTCTTAGAGGGGAGGAGGGAAGAAAACCCAAGATTTTTTTTTTAAACAAAAACCCCCGCGTCTCTCCTCCATCTCCCTATATAAGAAGGCGTTCATTCTCCTATTTCTTTCTGTGCCCAAAACCTGTCTGATTAAAGTCTTGAAAGAAGCAAAAATGTATGTGGTGAAGAGAGATGGGAGGCAAGAGACTGTCCACTTCGACAAGATCACTGCTAGACTGAAGAAGCTTAGCTATGGCCTTAGCATTGACCACTGTGACCCAGTCTTGGTGTCTCAGAAGGTCTGTGCTGGTGTCTACAAAGGTGTCACCACTAGCCAACTTGATGAATTGGCTGCTGAGACTGCCGCTGCTATGACTGCCAATCATCCTGATTATGCCTCCGTGAGTTTTTTCTTTTAATGAATTGGTCCCTTTTATTTTCTCTTGATTTCTGGGCACGCTCTAGGCCTTACAGTTGGTGCATATTTATGTGGATTTACTAATTGTTCGGTGGGGATCAGGAGCATATTCTTCCAGACTTAAACACACACACACACGCACACTTACACACACACACACACACGCACACTTACACACACACACACACACACACACACACTAATTCTTGGGCCTGGCACTATTTTTGTGTTGTAAAAACATTATTACTTTATAGTCTGTTCCTTAGGTTAACAAAATTGAGGACTGAAGGGTAAATGGCCTGTTTCCTGATTTAACCTTTAAATATTATTTTGCTGATGCAGTTGGCTGCCAGGATTGTTGTTTCAAACCTGCATAAGAACACTCAGAAATCATTTTCTGAGACGTAAGTTCCATACTATATTATGCTACTTCTATTCTATTTAACCAATAGGCTTCATTGTTTCGAAATTGTTGTTTGATCTGGGTTGGTGGTTGCTGCAGGATCAAAATCATGTACAACCATTTTAATGATAAATCTGGACTGAAGGCTGCTTTGATTGCTGATGATATTTATGAAATAATAATGAAGGTATTTTCTCCAGTCTATTATTCTATGGCTTGTTGGATTTAATTGTTTCTTTTTATTGAAATTAAAAGGAGAAAAAAGGAAAATGTTCTTCTTAACATTGTTGTAGAGTGGTCATGTTACCAAAAATGTGGGCTAAACACGTCTAGCTGGTTCCTGTCAACTTGACTGAAATAAAATTTTAAATTTAATGGGTTGTTCTATTTGTTGTAGAGATAGATATATCAACTACCTGACGCTTCACCTAATGTTATGAGCCATGGATTGTCAATAACATTTTCTTTTTGCTTCAGAATTCTGCTCGCTTGGACTCCGAGATCATCTATGATCGGGACTTTGACTATGATTACTTTGGCTTCAAGACCCTTGAAAGATCCTACCTCCTGAAGGTCCAAGGAAAGGTTGTGGAAAGGCCTCAACACATGCTGATGAGGGTTGCTGTTGGAATTCACAAAGATGATATTGATTCAGCTATCAAAACGTACCATTTGATGTCTCAGCGATGGTTCACTCATGCTTCTCCCACCCTTTTCAATGCTGGAACACCAAGACCTCAAGTATGTATTATGTTGTGTGCATATTTGTTCATGGAAGTCTTCTGCGAATTTTTAATTTAGTTTACAAATATGGTGTTTGGGAAAGAGGTTTTATTTTTGCAGAAGATTAACCCAGATATTTGATGTCTTTTGGCAGTTGAGCAGCTGCTTCTTGGTGTGCATGAAAGATGATAGTATTGAAGGAATATATGATACGTTGAAGGAGTGTGCTGTTATCAGTAAATCAGCAGGAGGAATCGGTGTATCTGCCCACAACATCCGTGCCACTGGAAGTTATATTCGTGGGACAAATGGGACATCTAATGGCATTGTTCCAATGTTGAGGGTGTTCAATGATACTGCCCGCTATGTTGATCAAGGAGGAGGCAAGAGGAAAGGTATGCTCATTTTATTGCTCTTGTATTGTCGTTTTAAATTTAATGCCTGATGGTTCTCTATTGAAACGTTGCTTATCATGTTCAAAGGTGCTTTTGCTGTGTATTTGGAGCCATGGCATGCTGATGTATTTGAGTTTCTGGATCTTAGGAAAAACCATGGAAAGGTATGACTCATAAGGAGCAAACTTCTCCACTTCCGCTTTGTCTTGTTCTAGTTTATGTGATAGCATCACTTCTTCGCTGCACCAACGAAACTTGCTGTTTAACTTCGATCTGTAACTTTTTCATTTTTATAGGAAGAAAACCGTGCTCGAGATTTATTCTATGCTCTGTGGGTTCCTGATCTCTTTATGGAGAGAGTTCAAAGCAACGGGCTATGGTCATTGTTTTGCCCTAATGAGGCTCCAGGTTTGGCAGATTGTTGGGGCAAAGAGTTTGAGGAACTATACACCCGATATGAAAGAAATGTAATTTCCTTTGGTTTAACCTAAAGTTTGTATTTTCTGAATATCGATTTTTACTGGACTCTGATTGTTGTTCATTCTCATGCATATATCTAGGGCAAAGCCAAGAAGGTTGTCCAGGCACAAAACCTCTGGTTTGAGATCTTGAAATCCCAGATAGAGACTGGGACCCCCTATATGCTTTTCAAGGTGATTTGTGTGAATCTGTTGGATTTTAATCTTTTTGTATCATGGCTTTGTAGTATTTTGTTTTCTTATTTCTCTTCTGTTTTTCCAGGATACTTGCAATAGGAAAAGCAACCAACAAAACCTGGGTACAATAAAATCTTCAAATTTGTGCACTGAGATAATTGAATACACAAGCCCAACGGAAACTGCTGTCTGCAATCTGGCTTCAATTGCTCTACCACGATTTGTGAGAGAGATGGTGGGGAATGCTTACGAGCTTATTTGAAAATTTTGCTTTTTTTTGGGATGTTGTTTGTTTTGTGACCTAACGTCATGCACTTTGTTGCAGGGAGTTCCTGTGGAGTCTCATCCATCTAAACTTGTTGGGAGTAGAGGTTTCAAGAGTAGATATTTTGACTTTGAGAAACTAGCTGAGGTTTGTGTTTCACATAGGTGCATCAGGACATTTCCTAGCATATGCGCTCACCTGCATCTTCTGCTTTGTGAAGCCTCATATTTTGTTTCATAAGTTCAGCCAGTAATTTCTGTTTTCCTCCTGCTTTTGGGACAGGTTACAGGAGTGGTTACATCCAATCTTAACAAAATAATTGATGTCAATTACTACCCAGTTGAAACTGCTAGGAGGTCAAATTTCCGACATAGACCCATTGGCATTGGAGTTCAAGGTCTTGCAGATACCTTCATCCTGCTCGGAATGTCATTTGACTCACCAGAGGTAAAGTTTACTCCCAACAGCTTTTCTTTTTTAACATAAACTTTCAATAGTTGGCTGGTCTGATTATTTAGTGGCCATCAATTTCAGGCTCAGAAGCTGAATAAGGACATATTTGAAACCATTTATTACCATGCCCTGAAAGCATCTTCTGAGATTGCTGCAAGAGAAGGTCCCTATGAAACATATGAAGGAAGTCCTGTGAGCAAGGTATGCTGGGTTTCTTCAAATGCAAACACCTCAAGTGCAGTTGCGTGAATATGTTGTTTTCTGGGACACTATTTCCCATTTCAACTTATAAAAAGTCACAATTGTGCTGCTGTTATCTTTTTATTGCTTCTAGATACTTTTGTTATGCACAGCCATACATTTTTGACTAATAACATTTCCACTTTGATTTGCCTGAATTGAGTTTCATTTGTGTCTTCTGTGAGAAAATTTTCGTTGCAGGTGAACATCAGTTATTGGTTGGTTTACTCTGTAGACTTTCAGCTTCCATTTGAAAGAATTTCCAAGACCTTCTGGTCCAATAACTAGCAGAACATGTAATTTTCACCAGCTTCTGAGTAAAGGATCCATTTAATTGTGCAGGGAATTCTGCAGCCGGACATGTGGGGTGTAACTCCTTCAAATCTGTTGTGGGACTGGGATGCCTTAAGGGAAATGATATCTAAGAATGGGGTTAGAAATTCACTTCTTTTGGCACCAATGCCAACAGCTTCAACCAGCCAGATTCTTGGAAACAACGAGTGCTTCGAGCCATATACTTCAAACATTTATAGCCGTAGAGTTCTAAGGTTTGCTATGCGAACCTATCCTATTCAGTTTATTTTAATATCAATTGCATTGTGCTTGCTCTCTAATCCTCTTTCTCTCCAGTGGTGAATTTGTTGTGGTCAACAAGCATCTTCTTCATGACTTGACTGAGATGGGCCTCTGGTCTCCTGCTCTGAAGAACAAAATAATTTATGAAGATGGCTCTGTCCAGAACATTCCAGAAATCCCAAATGATCTGAAGTTTATATACAAGTATGGATAAGTGAATTTCTTCATAGACAGTGCTTCTCTCCGTATTTTTAACCGTTGAGATAATTTAACTATTTTGGCAAACAGGACTGTTTGGGAGATCAAGCAAAAGACATTGGTTGATATGGCTGTTGATCGAGGATGCTACATAGATCAGAGTCAAAGTCTTAATATACACATGGACCAACCCAATTTTGGAAAACTAACTTCCCTACACTTTTATGCATGGTCAAAGGTATGCACATCGAAACGATACCCAAAAAAAAAAAAAACATGATGACAAATATAACATGTTATATCTACAACGGTATTAGATGCAGTCTGCTTGCAGCGGGTTTGTCCAATGATTTTGACACTGGCTGGAGCAATTTCATTTGTTTGCTATGGACAAGTGATTTTATAGCTATTGTCGGAAGTTTACATTGCCCAGTCAATTTTGATGAAACCCTGCCCTCTTTGCAAATAGGAGTAATGGGCTGCAATAATTTCAGTGTCTTATTGTTTCTTTTTCCTGTTTAAAGGGTCTAAAGACAGGGATGTATTATCTACGATCACGTGCTGCAGCTGATGCCATCAAGTTCACTGTTGATACTTCTGTTCTTCAAGTAATGACCCGTGATAATCACTACTTTTTCTACCATTTTTTTTGTGTGTATTTCACCGAAAGAAATTCTCATTTATGGGCAATTCAGGATAAGAAGCTGAAAGCGGATGGTGGTGGTGCTGATGATGATGATACCAAAATGGCTCAAATGGTTTGCTCCCTTGCAAACCGTGATGACTGCTTGGCCTGTGGAAGTTGAGGGTTTGATTTATGAGCCAGAAAAGATGTGATTTCGGTTCAGGTTCTTCTTGATGCTGGAGGACTCTGATACGGTGGCTGGGCAACCGCAGTTAGGTGTTGCTTTTAGAGGGCTTTTATTTATGGGTTAAATCCAATCCAGTACAATTATATAGGTATATATATACATGTTACTTTCAATGTCTGTATAGGTTAATCCTGCTACTACAACTGGTTAAACCCATGGATTCCGTGGCTGAAACTGCACTTCAAATTGCAATCACTAATCCAGATACCAATAAAAAAAAAAATCAAGTTACTAAAACAATCGGGCTCTGAAGAATTGGCGGGCTGAAAATGGGTTAAGCCTGAAGTTAAGATTGGGCCCATCTTAACTCGCTCAATTCCTCTCATAACATTGTCCGCTGACCTTGTAGTCAACGCTTTCCATCTCAAGGCAGCACCACAAATCAATTACTAGGCTTTCAAATTTTATCAACTCACAATTAACTTGAAGCTTCACAATTTGTCAAATCCCATCGCTGGTCCAACAAAGAAACCAGTTACGCAACGCGCTTCCATGTTAGTCTAACAATTCTAGACACTTTGACAAGTAACAAAGCAATTTGCAGTGTTTGTTTCTCTCAAGTTGCTCTGATAGTGGCCTCCAGTAGTTACAGGGCATCGAATTAGTTGAGCATCCCCACACTATGATCTTGTTGTCAAACAATAGTGGTCGTGTGAGGCTCAATCTACTCAAATGCCCAATTGCTTCTGGTGTTGATGAAGAGCCGTCGGCATGCTTTTGACCGATACTTGTCAACGAACTTGAATCTGCGGAGAAGACAGGGAATATGCGGTGCAAAGCTATGTTCAAAAGCACAAGCATGGAAGATGGGTGGTCGGTAAAGGATCATGAAACTGGTTTCTTTGTATAGGAATTTTGAAGCTTGAACATGACTTCTCAGCCATGGGTTGAGTGAAGGCTTAGTCAAGTTTTGATTGCAATCAAATAAAAGGCACAGAGAATTGATTTCAGGTAAACACAGGTGTTCCAAGTAATTGAAGATTGCCAATGATAAACAACATTATATATATAACCCTGACTGTCATGGTAGCCTCCTACTTACCGATATGATCTTTCATCCTTCACTCCTGATAGTTATATACTGTTTATACGATATTCAACATGTTAACCGTAACATGTTTAATCATCCCGTCTTCTAGAGAAAGAAAAATTAAAATAATGGAATTGAAGGTTGCTTTATCTCGAGATACAATGAAATCATTCTCAAATTTCTATCTATACGAGTTTGCTTTAACTCGAGGTAAAATGTAATCATTTTATTCTAACTGGTTAGATAATGAAAAAAATGATATATTATATGTTGATCTGTAGCGCTGGATTGTGTAATAATAATCAATAAATTATATAACGTCTAAGTGATTCTTGACACAACATACAAGAACATATAAACATAAAATTTAGAATGTTTTTCAATTATCATAAATGTATGTTCTATCATTCAATCTGATTTGTTTTTACAACACCCGGTTTAATAAAGGTGTTAACTTTGAACATCTATTGTTCAGAGTCAAACAACATTACATTATAATCTCTTGATCTATCCATACTCATTGTCAATTCAATTTAAATTGATAGAGGGTAAATTACTCTACCTTGAATAAAATCATTTGCTTCATGTCTTCACTTGACCTAATACTTATTGCACTTGTAAAATGTCAATTGCACTAGAATCAAAACATGCATGACACGAACACATTTCAGAACATGATTAAATGATTTTGAAAGATTAGTTATCATATTACCATACTATTGACCACCATCATAACATAATGCTCATTTTTCTTTTGGTTCTCATTCAAGCCATTCTTGATATACTAATTCCAACTTACATTCCAACTTACATATCCTTTCATACTACAAATCAAAATTACCCTTAAAAACAAAACAAAAAATCAGCATGTAGGGGCATGTTTGTATTTTCTGGTTATTTGGTTATAATTGATTTAACAAAGGGGCAATTAATTATTTTAATAAATATATAATATTAGGCACATGAAAAAAAAAACTAACAAGTCTTGTTTTTAGGAGAATATTTTTGTCTTTTTCGAGGGATTAATTGGACGTTATCAAATTGATTGGGAATAAATTAGCCTGCACATGTTTGTTTAGCATACTAAATTGATTTTTTTATCCTTAAAAGTGATAAGATATATAGCTTTTATAAAGGGGTTTTTTGTCTTTTCAAATTTTTTATGAACAATAAATTGATAAAATTACCCTTAAAATAAAGAAGAAAAATTAGTGTGCAGGGGCATGCTTGTATTTTTATTCTGGTTTTCATTTATAATTGATTTGACAAAGAGGCAATTAAGTCTTTTAATAAGTATAAAATATTTTTTAAAAAAAGGTAGACACATGAGAGATCTCGCAATCTTCTAATGGCATGCAGTGGCTTTGAGTGGCCAAACCAAGATGGCGATAGAATCCTCTCGACAGCCTTTCCATCACTATACGGTGAGTGTGGCTTCATCACTTCCGGTTTAGCATGAACAACCATTTTATTTTATTTTATCTATCCTCTTCAAAAATCACGCCGACCCTTTAAATTTTCAAGGCAGCTCTTGAATTAGTTTTTTTATTCGAATTTGATTATTGTTTGTTTATTGATATTTATTTTATTTGAAATAATTTATGAAATTAGAGTTTTTTTTTTAATTTTATACTCTGAATTTTTCATCTAAAGTTTTGTTTGTAGCTTAGATAAAATAAGAGCATTTTCATTTATTTTTATCAAAATTAGTTGGTATCCAATCTTCAGAGATCTTGGAATCTCGTGTCTAGTTAGGGACGTTGATACCACTTGGTGCAAGTTGAATATAAATGGAACCAACTCCAGGTGATCTTGATCAAGGAGAGGATGTTAGCCAACTCCAGAGGTAGAAGATGAGAGCTTGTTAGAGAGAGAGAGAGAGAGAGA
>Ga0325405_1007069_pt1 | contig 11318 bp, 12 predicted proteins | sample PopdelMetagenome_21_FD_205663 | JGI IMG/M metagenome (GOLD analysis project Ga0325405, IMG submission 205663) | Populus deltoides microbial communities from Bellville, Georgia, United States - Xylem-Control-R2 | ecosystem: Host-associated > Plants > Phyllosphere > Stem > Wood/Secondary xylem...
TGGGGAAGTTGCAGTGAATCCATGTGACTCAACTGCTTGTAGCTTCCCAGAAATCAAGAAAATGAATCGACAATCTGAACCAGAGCTTCATTCCCACGAACAACCATAGCTGTTATTGTTTATCTGATGGAGAAACAGCCACTGCATGATCAAGTATCAAGAATTGGGAACCTGTGTTCTGGGATATGCACGTTTATACAAGCTCATGCAAACAGTGTCATGCTGCTGAAGGATCCCATTGAAAGTGTACTTCATAGCCCCTGAGCATAAATCACAAAAGTTACCAGCAAAAAACTAAAAGATACCACATCATTTATATCATCTGATGGAACATAAGATGCCCGCTACATAAGAAAACTTAATGCTGGAATCCTGCTTTGGATGAAAATGGAATTCGATCCCTTCAAAGTTTAGGCTAGATAGACAAAAAAATCATACCATGTGTGCCAACAGGTTCCTTAATCCGACCATGGTGACCACATTTCGTATACACTTCCACAGGCTGCAAGCACCAGTGACAAATTTTTATCATGGTTAATGGAGAACTAGTTTTCCGATAATAAGAAAAGGTATCTGCTATAGATATTCTGTCACCTTAAACCATCTTACATCCCCTGGGCTATTAAAAAATGCAACTCACGGAGGCTTTCAATTTTGATACTCGTTAAGGGTAACTGCATCAAGAATATAAAGGCATTTCAATAAACAGAGAACATTCATATGGGGAGATGGGGAATGGTTCGCCCAAAACATTAGCTATTATTCATTTTGCAATTGGTGTAAGCAACTGCAGCAAGGACGAGGAGAGCAGGGAGACGGAAGAGATTTTTAGAGATCATCAGTGTCAAGCTGAAGGTCAGGAAATTTGTACCCCAGTTAATACAATCTTCTTCAGAATTATCCTGTCCGGGTCAACACTTCTCAAGGAACCAAAAGAAGCAACAGCAGGGGCAGCACCTCCTGTGCTCTTCAAGACTATCAATGGATGAGGAGGAAAGGAAATCAGAGCATAAATTGATGCAACGGAGAAACATCCTGCATGAAGGAACCTCTCCATCTTGTGCTTGTCTGAAGTCAAATCATCGGTGGAGAATATAGGCCTGAAAAGCAAACAGTGTCAAATTGCAGAAGGCATGCATCTGGACACACAGAAGGGCTAAATTGCAACACTTCAGTAGGCCAATGATATTACCTAGCAACAAATTGCCGAAAACCAACATGAAATACTAGTTCTTCTTTGGCTTTGATAGGAGCATCACAGGTATCATGCTTCTTAATGATGAAAAACATTGAAAAAACATATTGTGAGAGAAATTAAAGTAATGGAGACGATTTCTGAAGAACTGAAAACTGTAAACAGCAGTGTAAACACCAGAATACCTAAAGTGAAGAACATACATCTTGGATTCACGCTGAAAAAGGCCAGATGCCGTCACATGTGCTCTCTTTGCAAGCAAACATAACTTTGAAGCGACAAGAGTAGGTACTTCCTTAATATGAAGCCTCGCGTAGTGGCCTGCTGGTATACAGTCATCCTTTTCTCTTGCTCCATATCCAAGAATTTTGCAAGGACATGTTTTTATGTTGGGCACAGAGGCCGTTTCGTGGTCTTCTAAAAAGCAACTATTTGTTATGTTGTCAACTACAGAAGCTGAATTTATTTCTGCAACAGCTTGTGCTTGTCAGGTTATCTGGTTGGGGAGAATTCTTGAAGAGCTACGGTTCAAGCAAGTTGGAAACACTACAATTTTTTTTGTGACAACAACTCAGAAATCAAACTCTTCAAGAATCATGTGCCATACAGAAGAAGCAAACATATTGATGTGAGGTATTATTTTTTAGAAGATCTCAACAATGATGGAACAATCAAATCGATTTACTGTCGAAGTAAAAACCAAGTTGCAGATATACAGGCCTCTCAAGTTGACTATATTTGTGAAGCTACACAGTCTATTCGGAGTTTGTTCACGTGCTGCTGTAAACGAGAAATTTACAAAGGGTTGAATTTATTTTAAACTGATTTATATAGATTTCAGTTTAAAAAAGAGTGTTAAAATTTAAATGTTTTATTTCATATTCATTTATATTTATTGAAAGCTCTGGTCAGTAGCAGGTTTGATCAAGTCTCTAGGAATTTGGTTACTGATTTTCTAGCTGAGAAAATATCTTATATGATACTATTTTATAGGAGTTGTGAGTGCTATGATGTAAAACTAATTTATAGGCCTTTTTTTTATCAATAAAATAAATAGAGCTTTACCATTCCATATAGATCTCTTTTGTTTTTTCTTAATAGTAAATAAAGCTCTGGATCCTCCCATGGCTAAAGGAGGATTTTTGTGAAGCAGGACAACAAAAAAAAACCCTTTCCTCCTATTTCAGTCTCTGTGTATAGGGTTTTGCAAAACTAGGGGAGATATTATTTCTGGTTAAATCGAGAAAATAATAAATTTAATTGATTAAATTTTAGATTTATTTTTTAGATGTTATTAATTTGAGTGTTATAAATTTCAAAATTATCAAAAATTTACATGAACATTAATTTTAAAATCTTGAAAAATTAATTGAAGAATGGATAAAAATTTACCAAAACATTTTCAATTAACAAAAAAAAAAAATACAAACTATATTACTTTGAAGTTTGAACTCCCATGTTTCAATCATATTTTAAAAAAACTCATCTGCTACGAGGCATGAGTTATAAAAGGATTGAGTCAATTTTTTTAAAAAAAATTAAAATTATATTATTTTTATCTATTTTTTTAAATTAAAAACTTAATAATCAAGTGAGTCAAATAATTTTTATTTTTTTAACTTAGACAGATGTAAATCCTAGTCCGACCAGGTCCTATATTGACCCGTAAGGCTTGTCCGGTTATTGAAACAATGGCTTCAATTTGCAGCGGCTATTACATACAATCTTTCATTTAGAAAATGAAGTTGTCATGTCCAAAACTAAACTTAAGGGATTAATTAATTAAATTATAAAACTTCAGGGGCCATACAATGAAAATCTGTCTTCGTCCTCTTCACCACCAATTGGCATAAAATATCCAAACCGGATAAACCAACTCCTCTCGCTTCCCGTTAAGCCACCTCTACCCTCAGCCTCTCTATCACTCTCTCTCGGAAAAGAGAAACCTAAAATGCTTCTGTTCCCGCAACCTCTCCCAAATCGTTTCCCTTCAATTTCCATAACTTCTCCAATCTTCCACCACCACCACCTTATCCTCCAACCACAACTCTCCGCCACTCCCACCACCACTGCCCTCACCGCCACAAATCTCACCGACTCCTCCTTCCCACACTCAAAACGACATCACGAAACTTCACAAAATGACATCGAAGACTACTACAACAACGACGACGACATTCTCCCTCTCCAAAGCCTCCGTTACGACTTCACTCCACTCATCAACTACCTCTCCAACAAAATTTCCACTTCCACCGACTCGGACTCCGACTCAGCCTCTCCTACGTCATTAGACTCCACCGAGTTCCAACTCGCCGAGTCATACCGTGTAGTCCCTGGTCCACTCTGGCACTCCCTATTAAAATCTCTCTGTACTTCCTCTTCCTCTGTTCCTCTCGCTTACGCTGTCGTTTCTTGGCTTCAAAAGCATAACCTCTGTTTCTCTTACGAGCTGCTCTACTCTATTTTGATCCACGCACTTGGTCAGTCAGAGAAACTATACGAGGCCTTTTTGCTCTCTCAAAAGCAAAATTTGACTCCATTAACTTATAATGCCCTGATTAGCGCTTGTGCACGGAATAATGATATTGAAAAAGCGCTTAATTTGATATGTAGAATGAGGGAGGACGGTTATCCTTCGGATTTGGTTAATTATAGTTTAATAATTAGGTCATTAATGAAGAATAACAGAGCAAATTCTTCGATTTTGCAAAAGATTTACAGGGAAATTGATCGTGATAAGCTTGAAGTTGATGTGCAGTTATGGAATGATATTATTGTTGGGTTTGCGAAAGCTGGGGATTTAGATAAAGCGTTGGAGTTTTTGGGTGTGGTGCAAGGAAGTGGATTGAGTGTGAAAACTGCCACGCTTGTGACAGTGATTTGGGGTTTGGGGAATTGTGGTAGGACAGAGGAAGCGGAGGCAATTTTTGAAGAAATGAGAGACAATGGATTGCAACCGAGGACCAGGGCGTATAATGCACTTCTTAGAGGGTATGTGAAAGCGGGTTTGTTGAGAGACGCAGAGTTTGTTGTTTCGGAGATGGAGAGGAGTGGTGTTTTGCCAAATGAACAGACTTATAGTTTGTTGATTGATGCGTATGGGAATGCGGAGAGATGGGAGAGTGCGAGGATTGTGTTGAAGGAAATGGAAGCGAGTAATGTGCAGCCTAATGCATATGTTTTTAGTCGGATTTTGGCGAGTTATCGGGATAAAGGGGAGTGGCAGAAAACTTTTCAGGTTTTAAGGGAAATGGAGGACAGTGGGGTGCGTCCTGATAGGATATTTTATAATGTTTTGATTGATACTTTTGGCAAGTTTAATTGTCTTGATCATGCCATGGCTACCTTTGATAGGATGTTATCGGAAGGGATAGAGCCTGACACAATTACTTGGAATACACTTGTAGACTGTCATTGTAAGGCGGGGAAGCATGATAGAGCGGAGGAGTTGTTTGAGGAAATGATGGAAAAAGGCTACTTGCCTTGTAATACTACATTTAACATTATGATTAATTCATTTGGGGACCAGGAGAGATGGGACGATGTGAAGAATTTGTTGACAAATATGCGGAGTCAGGGTTTATTGCCTAATGCCGTGACATATACTACCCTTATTGATATTTACGGGAAATCAGGTAGGTTTGATGATGCAATTGAGTGCTTGGATGATATGAAGGCTGCAGGACTGAAACCATCCTCTACTATGTACAATGCTTTGCTAAATGCCTATGCACAGAGGGTAAGTCAACAGCCTTGGCACTGACATCAACTCCATTATATGATTACTTTTTCATGGGATCTTGCGAAATGCTTTATTCATATGGTTACTGATAGTCAGATGATGGTATATTATAGTCATAGTCTTGGCCACATGGACTATTTTCGTTGCAGGTATACAAATAAACTTGTGCATCAAAATATAAGATCTTTACCGGGAATAAGCTATATATCCATGATCATGTGCCTAGATGTGACTTATCATTTTCATGCACACTGTATGGGCAGGACATAGGAGAACATGCTAATATTTTAGATAATTACTGATGAACTTCTACATTACAGTTGCTGTGCACGTGAGATCACTGACACATCATTTTAATGTTTAGTAAGATGACACTGTCAACCTTACCAAGACACATAGTTCTGATACAATTGGGAAGGTTGTGCAGTTTATCACTTGTTTTTATAATTGTGCTATCTTCAATTCACTGGTGGCTTCTAAACTCAGAAGATCAAGCTCAGATATTGGTATGCACAAAGTAGACAGTAAGGAGGTCAAATAAATGCGTTCTATACCCTTTTCTTGCAAATGGGAACTCTGATATACATAGGATCTACTGTTCTGTCCTCCTAATGATCTCCCATTCCATTTTCTCACAGGGTTTGTCTGATCAAGCTGTAAGTGCATTTTGGGCAATGAGGGATGATGGCCTAAAGCCTAGTCTCTTAGCTCTCAATTCGTTGATTAATGCATTTGGAAAGGATAGGAGGGATGTTGAAGCTTTCGTAGTGCTGCAGTACATGAAGGAAAATGTAAGTTGTAGTTAATAGTTACCCACATAGTATCTATTTTCCTTGTTGAAACTGCAATTGTCTTGGCCTCGTATAAAATGTCCGGTGGTCCTCTAACTGCAGGATTTGAAGCCAGATGTGGTTACTTATACAACACTTATGAAAGCTCTGATTCTTGTTGAGAAGTTTGATAAGGTATACTATTCATTATACTGTATGAGTGCTCGCAGACAATGTTTGGAAAATTTGATGTGCTGCCTTTTCTTTCTTGTGACATGTTTGGACAATGATACTGCACCCTTTTGAATTTTGTGCCCCTTGTATATCCACCACAACTGTTGATCTCCTTCTTTTAAGGTGTTGCTGACATGATAAGCTGGACCTTGCATATTTCATGGGCTGATAAATTGTTTGCAGCAACCCATATATCAAAAATAGATGTCTCAGTTCTTACCATCAATCATACTTTACCTGCCTTAAAAGTAATATAATCAAATGAATGCATAATTTCTCTTTGCTTCTACCTAGAAATGAAGCATCATACCAAATACCTGATGCATAGTTTATAACCACTTTGTTAACTTGAAACTGCATAATTATTGCTTGGTGTGTGTCACGCCACATTACTGTTTGCATTTCTTTTTTTTGCTTACACTCCATGTCTGTATCCGAGCTGGAAGTACAGAGCCTTTGAAAGTCGATTAGCAACTAGTGGTTCACTTTAACATTATAGTGCATCTACTAAGTTCGAGCTTGCATTATAGGATATAATAGAAAGGTCAATCTTTGGGTATGTCATCTGAGATTGCTGTTTATGTCTAACAAACATCTTCGATGCCCTAGCTGTATCCTTACATTGACCTAATATATACCTATCAATCACCCCTGTGGTTCCATATGAAGATAGTCGACCTGCATGTTTCAGGTGCCATCTGTGTATGAAGAAATGATTTTGTCTGGGTGCACCCCAGATAGGAAAGCCAGAGCAATGTTACGCTCTGCTCTGAAATACATGAAGCAAACACTGGAATAGTAGATGAGAAGCCCAAGCTATCCAGCCATACAAAATACAAGATCGTTATTACATCCGAAGTTGCTTCCCTGTTCAAGGTTTGTGCCTGCAGTCCCTTGTGCTGCCATCATTTTATCATGATTAACATGTTATCCTCCATTAGACGAAATATTCTCATTCTCTAGACTCGATGGTTTTGCAGGAAATGCTTCATACGTGCATCCCCACATAACTTGGAAAGGGTTTCTGCTTCAGGAGCAAATGATTGTCTGCATCCATGAAGAGTCATCTACTTGATATCAAAACACAATCCTGAGGAAACCCCCCCCCCAACCGTACAGTTCTTAACATTCTTGTCACAGCTCCTGAGTTGTATTCTATAATTGCATCAGTTCCAATCATTCTTTTATCCAAATGGAAATATAGGTACTGCTATTCAATTGAACATCACCCCCCCATGGTGCAAAGATTAGACCAAACAAAAACCACTAATTTTTTCATATGAGAATGGTTTCCTCATCTGCGTCCCCTGTAGCTTGTTGATATACATCAGGTTCAAGGCTGCTGATCTAGAGCAGAGAATAGTTTCTTCGAGGGAAACCAAATACCATAGGAATATTAGCAAATTGTGATCAACAATGCTCTGTGGGAGCTCTTTGAATTCGTCAATGCAGAGGCAAATCATCGAGGAACTGATGTTGAACCATGGGCAAAAAAATGTTTCTATAAGATACCTCAAGATACAATGTCAGATGGATAAGGCTGAGACAATAGGTCTACTTGACTTGCCCTTTGCAATTCTAGAACAGAACATGAACAATAACAAAACTGAGGATAATAAGAAGAGCCTAAAATACGTTCTTATCTCCTGCATTCCAACATCTAGCACCTCCATCTTTTTACCATATCTATTTCTCCTTTCCATTAAGTACCCATCAAGATATTCATCAATGGATACAAACTTGTCCACACCAGACGCCATGGCCTTCGAATGGTTTCCATCTAGCTGGAGCGGTCCCAACTTGAAAATTGTGAAAAAAGCGGAAGACCAGTCATTGAGAACTCTCTGTACCCAAAATGAAAATATGATCGTTAAATTTCGATTCTTTTCCATCACCAACCAAATGCTATTTCTGTAAAGCAAAAAAAATAGCAATCCAGTTTACATTGAAGGTAGTAAGATCAACAGGATTGAACATTTTAAAGCAGTCCTTTGAAGAAGCTGCGGTATCTCCGTATATCTGCCAGTTACAGCATACGAAACAAAGGTTAGGCAGAAAGACTGGCTTATAACTTTAAAGCATTTTTATGAAAGGTGTTCATATTTCACAGACCTCGAAGGTGAAAGCCATAGGCACTTTTACAATGTCGTACATGAAATCTGTTGCCGTCCCATGTGCAAGATACCTAAATTAAAGCATTAAAGCATAAACATGTCAAAATCTCAACTGGCACTCCAGACCTGCTGAATAACCACTCTCCAGCAACAAGATCATCTAATTTTCAACATTGTACGGTAAATCATATTCCCTTCAAGTTGATAATATGTGGAAACAGGCAACAAAGGCCCTGGAAGCACTGCGCACATTAGGCTATAACAGCAGAAGTACCCAGATGTTTTACACTAGAATGACACATATGAACCAACTATAATTCAGAAGCCTGGACAATGCAGGAATGGCGACATTTACTAAAATTACATGTTGTTCCTAAAGACATCCCAAAGGAAAAAAAAAAACTCCAGACATATCACAAAGCCATTAACATGTCTACGTGTCATTTGTATGCAATGCACTGTGATTAAGTGGTAAGTCCATATGACAGCATGCTTTGCAGAAATGGGAACTGATTGTATATTATTAAGCTCATGGACAGTCATCAGTAACCACTGTCAAAACACTAAAATAGAGGGTGTGGTGTCTCTCTAGAAACAACGGATGGAACTATGAAATTTCTGAATAGAAACAGGTTTGCAGTTTAAGTAATACAAACCCAACAGAGCCTCCCCCTGAGCCAATCATACAATGTTTGTGGCAATGAACATTGTTCAGTTTACTAAGCAATGACCTCATACGTTCTGATAGCACACCATCAGGGGTTGTATTCCTGTGGTCATAAGGCATAAATAATGCCTGAACAACAAAAGCAAATAAGAGATCATGCAACCCTAAATGAAAAGGGAAAGAAAGCATTATAAAGAACCAAACAAAGGGTAGAGACAAAATGAAAAAATTTGACAAAACAACGTTTCTTAGGATCAGTTCAGCAATCAATGATAAAGGATATTTACTTAGGACCACTCACCTCCATTCCCGAATGCACATTAACCCATATGTGAGGATCGAACGTTAAGGCGAGTTTCCGCATTATTTGAGCTTCAGGCTCACTAAAAGGACCAGTTCCAGGATTTTCTTCATATGGATCATAGTCCTGTAAATGGGGAACTATTGAATATGAGACAAAGAAACCACATCACATAGGAGGACACCACTGAACTGAATTATAACATTCGTATCCTTCAGTGACAAATACAAGGAGTATAAAGACTTTACTGATTATTCTAAAGGCTCATTTATTGCCCATCATACAAAGATTTCAATTCACTTATTAAATGCACGTACTACTTGAGTCCACCTCAAGCTAATGCCCGAGGACATCATCACAGATGATGAGCATATAACATGTAATGATGTTATGCGAATTAGTATTCCAAGAGTATAAAGTTAATAGACAGAACAGACCTTCTCCTTTTTTCCCCAATCAACGCTCCAATTCCGGTTGAGATCAACTCCTCTACCTGCCAAAAAGAAAACTTAGCACCACAATTTCTCCAAAAAGTCAAATTAAACCTTAAAATAAACTGCATTACCATTTCTTCTCTCACAAAGATCTCCTTCCTCAACAAGTTTCCGTCCATTCAAGTTTTCCATTGGCACCACCTGCCATGCCATTCAAAAGAAGTATCCCAAAACATCAGCCCGTAAACACCAGTAATACATATATTGCCTCAATAGGTTACATACTTCAATTACAAGTGAAATTAATGTCCCATGAAAAATTTTAAGCTACCTTTATGATGAGCTTGTCTAGGGTATTGTTTAAAGAAGCAGCATCTACATTAGGTAGAAACTGTTCCTCGCTTAAAACCGACAAGATCCGAAACGCAAGTTCTGTTGTAATTAGCTCCCTCCCATGTTGCCCGAAACTCTGGAAGACAAGGGAATCATCTGTCAACAAAACCAGCAATTACCAATCACACCAAAATACCAGTATGCAATAACCTAATCCACTACACACCAAATCGAATTCCTTAAATCCAATCAACAAAAACCAATAACTCCTTAAATCAAACAACTTGATGGGTTCTTCCATAAATACATAAACAAATAAAAAAAGGGCTAAAAACTTACAAGAAGAATCCGAAACTTTGACCTGTCATCAGTCTCTTTCCTACTTCTGCAATAAGTAACTACAGTGATCTCTGCTTTATAACCCTTGTTTCCTGTTTTAATCGTCTCCGCCTATTATTATTTTTTTATAAAAAAACAACAGCAACCCATCATTACAACCTTAAAAACAATATTAATAGTTAAAAAAAAAACTTTGTATCACCAACAACAAAAACTTACGGCAAGTTTATCTGGGTGACGGTGTACCAATGCCTTTATTTGCTCTAACAAATCAGCACTGCAAAAAAAAGAATCAGAATGAAAACTCAAATACTATTTCGTAAGTAAATTTTTTTTTTTTTTTGGGGGGGGGAGCATTTTGATTTAGAATTTACCTGGAATGGTAGAGATCGCGATTTATGGAAGTGATAGTGGAATTAGATTTAGCATTGACAAGTGAAGAAGAAGCGAAAAAGAAGAAAAAGAGGAGAGGGAGGAGAGAAGCCATAAGTTGGGGGAGGAGGGATAATTTTTTCCTCTTGATTTATGTGTTGCTTTGTGTTTCATTTAATTTTATTTTTTTTTTGGCTGCCAGGCCAAAAAGGGTGATAATAACTGTGATGTGATCTAATTTCAGTGATTTTTGTTTTTTAAAAAAATTATTTGCTTCACTGGCGATGATGATGGTGGTCCTGATGAGGAGAGAGATTTTCTAATCTAGGTCTCCCACGGTAAATGGCCACACAAACATTATGATATTCATAATTGTTAATTCTAGGATTAATTTGATATGAATTTAATTACGGATTAATCATTTTAATTTAAGATATAATATTTAAAAAATACATAAAAATATTTTTTTATTATTTTTAAAAAAATTAAAATTATATTTTGATTGAATTATAAGATAACTAACTACCCACTTAAACAAAATTAACTTTAAATTAATTTATTTATTTTTATATGGGCATGTCAGTCGGTCTTGAATCGAACCATTTAGCTAAATAAGGTCAAATAACAATGATGCTGATGTTGATGTTGTGTTTGGATTTTATTTTAGTTAATTTTGATTAATCTGATGTTTTTGTTATTTTTATTCTGATTTTATATTCAAAATGATAATATCTTATTTTTATAATATATCTAAGACCATAATTAAAATTTTCCAAAATGGCTTCAACTAATGGAGAGAGATTCAATAAATTCATCA
>Ga0325405_1007070_pt1 | contig 11317 bp, 10 predicted proteins | sample PopdelMetagenome_21_FD_205663 | JGI IMG/M metagenome (GOLD analysis project Ga0325405, IMG submission 205663) | Populus deltoides microbial communities from Bellville, Georgia, United States - Xylem-Control-R2 | ecosystem: Host-associated > Plants > Phyllosphere > Stem > Wood/Secondary xylem...
TTATATTATGTTTAAATAAAAATAATAATAGATATCATATTTAAGAAAAATCCTTAACCCCAGTTTTGTTTAATTTTTATAGCTTTCTTTATTTTTTTACAATTTAGTATTGATGTATATTTTTTTTTTATTGATTGAGAATAATAAAGATATCTGTAACAGTGTCAAATGTGCATGGGATGCACACTTCGGCAGGCTGGCCAAAATAGGCCCTGAGGGTGCTGGCAGCCATGCCAACAGGGGCAGAAATCGACAGCGCAGATTTGTGCGGCTGTAAGTTCGTCAAAGGAAAATCGGCAGCGCAGATTGTTGACGAACATTGGCTTGACGATGGAATGTCCAAGCCAGGCAGGAAAACTCGTCAGGGGCATAGGCAGACGAGAACAGGGGCTGTCGAGGAATTTGGCAGCGAAGACATTGGCAGCCTGCACGCAGATGCGAATTCGGCAGTGCACAGCGGCTTGTGCAAGTCAAGGGCTCGACATGGCACAATCTAAAACTTGGACGAAGGACTGTCCAAGGCATACAAATGACTCAACAGTTGACGCAGCAGAACAGGCAGTTGGGACTGCCTTGTGGACAGGCAGAACGTGGGTGAAGTGGCAGCCTCATGGGGGCAGAACGTGGGTGAAGTGGCAGCATCATGGGGGCAGAACGTGGGAGCATAACTGGGCTCTCTAAGATGCTGAGATCGTGGGATCATGCCCCATCACTTGTTGGAAAATAGGCCACTAAGATCATGGAGATCATGGGGGAGAAATTGCCCTACTATGTCCTTAAAAATAGAAGATCATGGGTGAGCCTTGCAGCTCACATGCTTGTCTATAAATAGTGGCTGCAGCTCTTGGTAATGTAGGCAGCACGATGCAATAGGAAGCAATAGAGAGCATACGAGATAGGGAATGCATAGGGAGGAATAACGTGTGTAAGCTTGATTGTGTAGCATGTAAATTCTGTACATAGCACACATTGTGTAATCCTTTGTTGACGAGATAAATAAAGGATGAGAGTTCTTCTTGTATTCTTGGTGTGCTTTGTGTTGTGCAATTCTTCTTGTGTATTCCGCTTGTCTTCTAAGTTGGAAAAGTGGGGAAACCTCTCGGGTGAGGGAAACACTTAGTTACTAGGCAAACACGAGTGGAATTGGCGAGGGAAGGCTGAATCTAGCGAGGGACTAGGTTGCCGCATGGGTTTATTCGCGGAACGAAAAATTACCCCGTGACAATATCTATCTTAAAACTGAAATAAATAATTAATACGAGTTTTGAAAAATATATGATGTGTTTAAAATTCTCCATTCATGTTGAATTTAAGTTTTAAATTATTTTCCATTTTTTTAAAAAGAAAAACATATTGCATCACTTTATTTTGCTATTTTATTAAAAAATGATTAATTCTAAAAAATAAAGATCCATATCATTTATATCTATTATATTGTCATTAACTTACCAAGAACCTTAAAGTAAAATGATATTATACTGTAGATATTTTTTTATTATTGTTTTTTTTATTATAAATTAATATTTTATATGCTTCTTGTTGATCAACAAGTAATCTTCTAATCAATATATGATAGAGGAACTACTCAATAAAAACTTAATACCAAGAAAAGGAGGTAGACACCTTGAAAAATCAAGCAATCTAAGACCTTTAACCTATAAAAAGATTATATGCTCTAAGTTAATACCACATAATGAAAAAAAAATATTTTTTTTAAGAAAAAGAGGGATTATTGGAATTAAAGTGTAGGAAAGCAAATGGGTAAATTGCAAAAAGTATGTAAATAAATAAAAATGATAAACTAAATAAATTAAAGAATTGAAATCGTGTATGTGGTGTTGATGATCTTTCAAAGTGATTATATAACCCTTTATTTATTGGTATAAATATTGAATTTTATCTAAGCATGTAAATCCTAATCATATACAAATTTTCGTATGAAGTAAGGGGATTTTATTAAAACCTATTGGAAACTAATTTTTTATTTTATTGATATCACATGAATCTTGCGGTAATATTGTGACTTTTAATTAATTATTCTATTAAAGACTCTCACTCTTAATAAAAATTAACCTTTCTGGTTCTTCTTGCAAGTTCAAACTCTTGTAGCTGATTGCTTTTTTTTGGTCAATCATGGCTCCTAATTGCTTGGTTGAGTTGTCAACTACTTCCTTAAATCTCCTGGTCTATTAAGACTCTTTTAATGCAGTTCATTCCATTATACTTGATCAATTTCATCTTTATTTTTCTATTTTCTTTTAACAATCATTGTTTTTCTACGTTTAACATATGAATGTTTATTTTTATGTAATAAATGTCGTACATATTTTGTTATTTTCTAAATAAAGATGTCATAACCCAAATTTTGATTTTTTTTATTTTATATAGTAAAAATAATATAAAAAAAAGAATGAAATGAATAAAAAAATAAATTAAAATTTGGGTCAAGACAGCACAAATTGAAAGTTTTGAGAGTTAATTAGGGTGAAATTATAAATTTAAGAGTCAATTTTGGTAGCTTAATTGAAAAATTGATAAGTTTGGGGACTTAATTAAACTTTGGAATAGTTTTATTAATGAAATCAGGAGCCTAGTTAAAGAATTGATAAGTTTGAAGGCTTAATTGAACTTGAAATTAGTTTAATTAATGAAATCAGAGGCTTAATTAAAGAAATATCAAAGTTTGGAGCTGATTTGGGTCAAAATTACAAGAAATTACATTCCAATGACCAAAGTGAAAAGGTCAAGGGACTATAAGGAGTTTAATTGATTTTTCCAAGGGTAATTTTAAAAGAATTAAAAGTTGAAAAGTCAATTAAGGACTAAATTGATTAAATTTCAAATCAAGGACTATTTTATAAATAATGTCAAAGTGTAGGGGTCTAATTGCAATTTAACTAGGGGAAATTAAAAAGAAAAAAAGAAAATTTCCATGAATAATGGGTTTTGATTGCAACAGTCATAAATTTAGTGACCAAATTAAAAGACAAACATTTCCATCCCAAAACGATGCCGTTACAAAATCATTGTTCATCATCTTCTTCTTCTGAAGGCAGAGAAGCCCGCTTGCAAAATCAAAAAGAAAATGATGGCTGGCAGGGTCTTATTACCCCCCAACTCGACCGGGGCATAGACTAAATGGCCTACCACCTATCCCATGTCTAATCCAACTCACCTGCGCCGCCATAACGTGCCAGCAAGTCAAGGAAGCCACCACCAACAGTCCAACAATGACAGGACTGTTGGCGTCCCAGTCCTAACAAAACGCAAAGTCCAAATCCTATCTTCACATGAAATCATAATCCGAGGAAGATAAGGACCAAATCTCACGCCTGGATTCCTATAAAAAGAGAGGCAGAGGGAGAGAGAAGGGGAGAAAAAACAGAGAAAAGAGGACAAACAAGTATTAGAGAGAGAGACATAAAAAAAACCAAGTATAGGAAAAGAAAACGAAGGAGCAAAGGAGAGGAGTAGCCAAAAACCAGAAGAGCAACAAATAAAAGAGGAAGTGTTGCGGAGCGTCATCAACCTCGTCTCCAAGCGCAGCAGCAGGAAAGCCTTTTTCTCACTCCCTATTTGCAAATTTAATTAACCAAGCATGTGAGCACGCGAGAATTAATTCACGTGTACCTGACTGCTGAATCCGGGTCACTGGCTTGGCCAGTGACTAGGCCGAGCTGTTGGATCTAGCGCAGCCTGTATGGCTGGGCTAGATCCAGACCCTTAAAAAAAAAAGTGATTTTATGCTTTGCCGGTCTAAATTGCTTTTTGCTAGAGGTATATTTGGCAAAAAAATATCCTCATGTTTTTTCCATGTATTTTATCCAATTTTTGTTTTGATATTTGACCAAACAAGCCCTTTTTTATATTAAAAAATTTCAAAATAATTTGAGGATCTTCGTTGATTTATTTGTGGGCTCCTCACGCTTTGTTTTATTTTTTTCTTTGCGTATTGTCTTCTTATGTTGCATGTTCAATCTACAGACCTTTACTATTAAATGTAAATCTAATATGCAATACATGTCTTCCTTTATTAAAAATAAATAAATAAAAATAGCTCCCTTTTTTTTAATACAAATTTTACGAATTTATTCACTGACATTAGAGTTAGGAATACAATACCTTTTGGCTCGCATAATATTTACCTACGCCAAAGTTGAAAATATTCATAAGCGAATATTCATCGACTCTAATATTATAGAAAGATCATAAGAATGGAACAAAAACAAACTCTTAGCAATTTTAGACAAGATTAGTAATGTTGTTTACTTCAGGTAGGATATTTAAGGGGTGAAAGTATCTTTCCTTTCGCATAATCAGTTTCGTACCATAAAATCTATGTTCACTAGTTAGGATTTCTAGTAACCATAATACTAGGTGACAACTCCATAACTAGAACAAGATACCAGATATCTATTCTTTGTCCTATAAATAAAAAATAAAATTTTAATTGATCACCGTGATGTCTGGGTGTGATAGAATGATGACTCCACTAGGGACTTCTAGGACTAAACTTTGCTTTTTGTTTGTTAATTGCTAAAAAATATTTTTTATATTGTGTTTAAGTGGTTATTGCTTTTTACTACTTTAGCACGTGTATTTATTATAATGCATCACTTGCACGTGTATTTATTATAATGCATCACTTCAAGAGCACACACTTTGAAATTTAGGATAGGTAAAGAAGTAACGGTACCCAAATGGTTTTAACTTAGGTAAGACTCGTGAAATTATTCAATTCTTGTTTGATTGTTTATTCGATAGTGATTGGTACATCGATATGATATTATTCAAGCTCTCTATCTTTATATCACTTGTAAGTCTCATATCGACCTTTCAAAGACGGTCACTAAGCATGTGAGAGACCTTTTGAGAATAGATAGTAACCTATTTCTTGATATACTTAATGACTAGAACTACATACTAGGTTGTACCCTATGTAATCTTACTATGGCAAGCCCAAAATGTGGCATCTTGAATTCCAAGACCATTGGATAGCAAATGGTCATTACATAAGATACAAGAGTCTGTGTTGTTACAGTTGACAAAAAAGAACTGATTTGAATTGAAGTCGAAAGGTTTATTAAAAGCTCAAACTTAAGCAAGACTCGACAAGGATCCTTTTGTTGGCATGGTGATGAGATCGGGTCCCTAAAATCCATGAACAAACAACCATTGCCACCCCGTAAAAGGCAAGTCCACATTGAATCTGCATTTTCCTTATTAATAACATCACCCCTTGTGCATGATTGCATAATTTTTATTTAGCAAGTTGAAATATAGGTTTCTCATTGAAACACACCTATAACACTCGATTATAAAAAAGACAAAATGGAAAACAAAGAAAGAGCCTAGTTGAAAGCCCAATATCGAGAAGAGTTAGATAGTCTTAAAGAAGAAGTCGCAAGGCTTATTAGTCTACTCGAACAGGCCTTGGCATCTAAATCTGAAGAAACAAAATTTTCAGCTCAGCCTGACTCTATACTTGCAAATCCACATAATCTAGGAGTAAATAAGGTGTCATTTGAATCTCAAATGGCTACGTATTCTCAATTTTCTCAACCAAGATATCCCATAAAAACATCGTCTACCATTGACTTTACAGGGAAGGAATGTCAAAAGGACAAGATGGTAAAAGAAGATGGCCTGGAAAAATTAGTTGCCCTAGAGCAAAGTATGAGGGCATTTAAGGGAACTAGCCTACATAACCATATAAAGGCTGTTGAGATGTGTTTGGTGCCTAAAGTGATCATTCCCAAAAATTTTAGAGTGTCTGAATTCGTCAAATATACAAAAACTCAATGCTCTATAACTCATCTCAATGCATACTGCAACAAAATGGTTGAGGTGGTCTATGACGAGAAACTGTTGATTCACTTCTTTCAAGACTACTTAAGTGACGCTGCCTTTACTTAGTAAATATGGTTGGACAATACCAAAGTAAAAAAGTGGAAGGACTTAGTTGATGCCTTCATTAGGCAATATAAGTTCAATATGGATATGAGCTCTGATAAGTCAAGCTTGCAAGCTATGAAAAAGAAAAACAAGGAGTCCATAAGAGAATATACTCAAAGGTGGCGTGAGGCAGCTGCACATGTTAATCTTTCTTTGTTGGAAAAAAATGATCAATTTGTTTTTCAACACTTTTAAGGTCCTATACTTTGAATACATGGCTGGAAGCTCTGCATAATATTTTTCTGATCTGGTTGATATAGTTTAGAGGATTAAACAAGTCATCCGATTACGAAAGATTGCCGACTCAACTGTTTTGCACCTACACGTACGTCGTCTTGTAACTTCACTTTCTCTTTCGGAGAAGATCTTTCTTCGAGCCACTAACCATCTTTGACTTTTCTTTGAAAATTTCACTAGAAAAACAAAAAGAAATTAAGGTTCACAATATCAAAGGTGGTTATAGAAGTAGGAGAAAGAACTACCAAAACAAAGACACCTAAACATCAATTGTCCTGAAGACGAAGCTATAATGTCATTAGGCTAAGATTATTTTATGTGTGACCTTAATCTGACTATTGAAAAGGTGCCTTTGTCAAGGAGTTTATAGGAGATAGACGATTGAAAGATTCTAGAAATTCCAATCAAAAATTGCTAAGTGTTTAGCCTTTTTATGTATTACCTTGCTAGTAATTATATCTCATAATGTTAGCATAAGGTCTTTGTTGTTGAGCCTCTTTTATAACAATTTCAATGAAATAACGAGTTTGTCCTTTAATTGTGCCTCCTCCTTTGATTTACAACCAAATATCCTGAAAGGAGTTCCTTCTAAGACTCACAAATACACATTTGAACCCTTGCATGATCTCATAGACTCAATTCATTTCTTTTACCAAAATCTTTTATTCGAGCGAAATTTAGGAAAATTAAACTTGCCTTTTGATTTAAAAAATGATTTGATGTTTATTTAAAATGATGTTTTTGACATTTTACTTGTAAAATGACATATGAATCAAGCAATTCCTTAATTGAAGTGACTAAACTTTAAACTAAAATGCACGAATAGAAAATGAACTGTCAACCTCACACTACAACTCTCGAGCTACATGTTTTAAATGTATGCATAATGGTATGTAAGGGATTTGTTGTTCATAGACTTATGAAATGCATCTCTTTGTAAAGTCCAAACCATAACACTAGATGAGATCAAAGTTTATTAATCTTAAGTGCTTGAGCTTGAAATGAGAAAAAATCATATTTGTTATTCCTTTCACATTCTAAAATGAATACATCCCTTGTGGTCCCCTTTTGATCCTAGATAAATTTTCCTTCATGAAAAACCTCGACTAGGATCACACCCCACAATAGGGGTAAATGAAAAATTCAATGAAAAAAAAAGATGAAAAAGCCGTGAGAAAAACTAAAAAGGTAAAAGAGCCTAAGAAACACAAATGCTAAGGAGCTTGACCAAATCACAAGAAGAAGTGATAGCCAAAACAAAGTGAGTATGCCCCAACCAAAACAATAAAAAAAGGCAAATCAAAGAAGAGCGGCAAAAGAAAAGATGATAGGCACAAAGGGTCGAACTACTAATAGTGATCCTCAGTCTTTGAAACTTTGAAAAACTCTTTGAGCCTTATGAATCATTTTCTTTTATAGCCAAAAACCACAACCTACATTACGTGCCTGTAAAAGTGTTTTCTAATCAAGCAATCTGGAACAATAAATGATGCTCTCAAAATGTAAAGAATACTTTTGTATAAGAGTCATAACATCGAGAATAAACTACTTATTATTATTCGTGCGGATAAAATGAGTGATAAAAAATAGACTTTTTTCTAAAAAAAAACCTTTAGTTTTTTCTTGAGCCTTCACTTTGAAACCCACAAAAGTAGAAGGTCACCTTATGATGTACCTTCACCAATGGCAATATTGCCAACACAAAAACAAATCATCTCCTTTCTAAGAAAAATTTTAAAAACAAATTGTTTTAAACTTACATTGAAACAATTATTTTTTTGTAAATGCAAGATCAAGGGGTAACCATTATTTTTCCAAGTCACTAACAGAGCATACTTAGGGGCAATGACATGTTGAAGATGGCAATATTATGTTCAAAAGGAAAATTGATCCTTTCTAGATAAAAAAAGGGGAATATTTCTTACAATGAGACAATGGGGCATTTTGTTTACCAAAGGTAGTTTGATCCTTTAAACAAATGACACCAAATGTTTTTAGTAGTGAGTCAAGGAATTAATGAAGGATCTTCTCAAATTATTCAACGAGATAGAGAATTTCTAGCAAATAAATGGGGCACGATGGACACTATAAAGGCTGAGCTGAGTAAAATTACAAAAATTCTGAAAAGGCCTACATATGCCAACTCAAGTGGGTTCGGAGCCAAATGAAAAAGATGACTCAAATCAGAAATATCAAGTCCTCACCAATCAAGCAACAAAAAGATTAAGAAGTAATGGGGGCCTATATTTCAAATCAGGTAGAGATGCATGCATATTATTTAACTTTGAACAATGTGTTTTGTAAAGATTCATAAGAGAAATCCTCAATGGGATCCATCAAAAGAAAGACAACCTTGAAATGGCCAAGAATTGAAAATGCTCTTGAAAATTTTTCACTTTTGAATTTTTTTTTACCTGGACAGGCCACCCATGAAAATTAGACATCTTGAAAAGTCCTAGTATTTTTCAATTGAAAAAGTCACCTATCATAAAGATAACATTTGATTATCGTGAACAATGCTATGAATAATGATCTGATATGGGAGATGATGAATGGTAGATAAGTGATAATAAAACACCAATTTGAGGATTAAATATCAATATCATGAATATATTATTGTAAGCGATTGATTGCAGGTATAAGGATTTGAAATTTCTGGTATCAGATTCACAGAAATTAAACAAGAAACAGTGAGTTAATTAAACCAATTACAAATCCGAGCATTGCTTGGACTTTTTTATTTGTTTTTTTAGTTTAGTGTGGATATTTGATTCAGTTTGCGTATATCTTGATTAATTTTACGGGATTTGAAATTAACAACGATGTAAACTTTTAATAATCTTGAGATTTATAAAATTTAAACTAGTAATTTTTAAAAAATAAATAAATAAACAACTTTAGTACCATTCGTTGCCACATCATCAATGAGTAATCTATCCACATCATCAATGAGTAATCTATGTACTTTCCTGTGCGAAGCATTTATAATGAAAATAGAAAACTTGTTCGAAAATGAGATGTCGTTTCAATCAATATCTTCATTAATTTGGTTGTTCCTTGTACAATCCAAATTAAACTGCTCTTCCTTCCCAAAAAATCACATGATTCACGCAGATTATTTATGAGATTGTTTTTTGTGAATTTTCTATGAAAACAGAAATACTTTTCTATCACAACGTGTGAAACACGCAGTTTGCTGTTCTAGAAAGAGGCATATCCATGAAGTGTTGCTCCCAAAACATAGAGCTTAAAGAAAAACAGGATACCCTCTATTCTCAATGATCAACGGATGAGGATCCAAGCCATTAAACCAAAAACGAAGTCGTTTTGAAGGGTTGAATTGCATTTTGTGCACAATAAAACATCCGTGTCTATTTTAGTTTTATCAATTAGGTTATGGTCCTTCTAGTTTATAAAAATTAATCATTTAGTCTCAATAATATAAAAAATAATTATATTGTCCTTTGACCAAACTTAATTTAGTTGTTTTTTATTCAAAAATAGCTTTTTTTCCAATCAATTTTCCCATGTTAACTAATTACATTTCCTTTTTTTTCCAAAAAGAGAACAAAATAAATTAAAGAAAGGACCAAAGTTAATAAGTGGATTTTAATATCGTGGGGATGAAATAATATTTTGTTAAACTACAAGGACTAATTAATTATGTTGTGCAATAATGTGATTTAAAAGAAAAGAATAATAAGCAGAAAATTGAAAAGAGACTGTAGAAATTTTACAACGGTTCAACAATCTAAGGATAATAAACTCTCAATTTTTGTAAATGCCAGTTTTGATTCTTTTTTTTACAATGATTTTAAATTCTTTCATGTAAAATTGACATGCCATCGAATTTTTTAAAAAAATCTCCAAAACTCAAGCATGCCATAGAATTCAATCTAGAGAGAATAAAAAGAAAATCTGGAAAAAAAAGGAACTTTCATGGACCAAATTGAAAGAAACAAAAGTTTGAGGAGCAAAATGAATGGAAGTAAAAACAATTGGGGGACCACTGACAGAATTCTGTAACGTGAACAACGCTACGAATAATGATATTAAATATCAATATCATGATTCATGAATATATACCTACTCTGTGCGAAGCATTTATAATGAAAATACGAAAACTTGGTTCGAAATTTAGATGCCGTTTCAATCACATCTTCATTAATTAGTTGTTTCTTCCTTCCCAAAAACTCGTATGATTAGCGATAAACTTCCATTTCAGATTATTAATGAGACTTTTCTTTTTATGTGAATTTTCTATGAAACACAACGTGTGAAACATGCACGCGGTTTGCTGTTCTATAAGAAGGGGGCGTATCCATGAAGTGTTGCTACCAAAACATACAGCTTGAAGAAAAACAGGATAGTACCCTTGCACGCACTGACACACCTGCATTATTTGCCTCTATTCTCAAAGATTAACGAATGAGGACCGGAGCCATTAAACCAATTCAAACAGCAAAAAATGTTGAGAATGTTCTGAGCAGCACTGATGAAGAGCAGCAACCTTTGAGTCCAATGGCTCGAATGTTTCATGAACCCGACTCCAACGTGTACATCATTATCACAATCGGCTTTCAGACCAAAATCAATCCAGAAGTTATGAGACCAAATGTGGGGAATACTTTGCTTAAGCATCCTCGTTTCTCTAGTTTGCAGGCATGTTCTGTTTTTTTTGTACACTAATAATTAATGATTAATAATCACTCTTACAATTTCTTATGGTAACAAAGGATCGGTATTACAAATCAAACTTTAAGTTTTTTTTCTTCTGTCTTTTCATTAATGACCTCAACATTTATACGTAACAGGTTCCCGATGAGAAATATGGGGGGCAGCTCAAATGGGTTAGAACAGAGGTTGACTTGGACAACCATGTCAAATTCCCTACAATTGACCAAAATATGGACTTTCCTGATATGTACGTAGAAGATTACGTCTCTAATTTGAGCAAAACTAAGATCAGTATGTCTATACCTATGTGGGATCTTCATCTCCTCAACATCAAAACATCTAATGCTGAATCCGTAGGCATTCTCCGAGTCCACCACTCCATTGGAGATGGGACGTCTCTCATGTCACTTTTCATGTCTTTTACCCGCAAAGCATCTGATCCTGAGGC
>Ga0325405_1007077_pt1 | contig 11313 bp, 13 predicted proteins | sample PopdelMetagenome_21_FD_205663 | JGI IMG/M metagenome (GOLD analysis project Ga0325405, IMG submission 205663) | Populus deltoides microbial communities from Bellville, Georgia, United States - Xylem-Control-R2 | ecosystem: Host-associated > Plants > Phyllosphere > Stem > Wood/Secondary xylem...
AGTGACATCATGTGTTTCGTATGAAAGTTGAAGATGAATACAATGTTTAAGATTTCATGCACCAACAAAAGTAATTATTTGTTTGATATTTTGTGGTCTGTTATGTAGAGTAGTATCTTTAAAATCTCATTTTCTCACCACAATGTTTATATGATCTTATATCTTAGATGCATCTGTGTAAATGAATTCCTGCTGCCCTTGTGCAACCTCTACCCTCTCCTATTAGTTAACGAACTTTTGAGTGATTTACTAAAGCACTAGATCACACTCAGTTTGGGGATCTTTTTGGAGTTGAAAACTATCATACCTTTATCTTTATTGCTTTATCTCTTGATTAGTTAATTTTTCTCTTCGCCCATTGTTAATATGCTACATGTTGATGTCAATCATTTTTTTTTTTTGTGATTTACATAGTGATTGTAGCTTGTTCATCTTAATTGGTTATTCATACTACTACATAACATTCAATTACTGGTCTCGTTCATTGTAATGTTTTAACAGTCATTCAGCATGCATGATTTCATTTCCATTTCTAGTTATCAGAAGAAAATGCAATTTCGTTTTGTTGTGCCATTCATTTAAACCTAAATAATCTTTTCAGTTCTGGAGAAAGCTCCAAGGTTTTGGTGCTGAATTAATATCTCTTTCAAAGAGCCTATCAGACATATCAAAGACTTGCTGTAATGAACGGGTAAGACATCCAACATGTAGATATTTTTCTGGCAGACTAAGAATGTGGATTATGTGCTAAATGCAACTTTTCTTTCACGTTTCTATTTATTGTTGTTTCTTAATACACTTATGGTTCCCTTTTAACTTAACTGAAAATCTTAACTGTGATTTCCAGGTGGGAGGATCAGTACTCTGTATATTTGAAGATGAAAAGCATGGGGTAATTGTTTCAAAATGACAGCAGTATAATTAGTTTCCTAATGCTGGCATTAGAAATATGTACCACTTTTAAGATTGATTGTCTTTCTGATTATAGATGGTTCTGATACCTATTTAAACTTTTGTGCTGCAATACAGTTCTGCACCAAGGGTTCTGATTCTCATGGTCAGCTAGAGCAAAAGGATGCTTGTTGTGTCTACAGAGTCTGCAGTTGTAGGCGTTGTGGGGAAAAGGCAGATGGGAGAGATTGTTTAGTTTGTGATTCATGTGAGGAAATGTACCATGTCTCCTGTATTGAGCCTGCTGTCAAAGAGATTCCCCCCAAAAGCTGGTACTGTGACAACTGCACTGCAAGTGGTATGGGATCCATTCATGAGAATTGTGTAGCGTGTGAGAGGCTGAATTGCCCCAGGACCCAAATTAATCAAGCTGGTGATGAAATTGGTTTATCAACTCAAGAACCATTCAATGATTTTGAAGAGGCATCAAATTTCAGCACGAATAATGAGGTTCAGCTATCATCAGAAGGGACTGAAAACATACGCATCTGTAAAATTTGTGGAAGTCCAGTGAGCAATGGAGAGAAGATAAATATATGTGATCACTCTGAATGCCCTGGCAAGTACTACCATGTGAGATGCTTGACAAATAGGCAGTTAATATTGTATGGCCCTCGTTGGTATTGCCCTTCTTGTTTGTGCAGAGGTTGCCTCACTGACAAAGATGATGATAAGATTGTTTTATGTGATGGCTGTGATCATGCATACCACCTTTATTGCATGATTCCGCCACGCATTTCTGTACCAAAAGGGAAATGGTTTTGCAGGCGATGTGATCTGAAAATACAGAAATTACGCAGGGTAAGGAGGGCATATGAGAAATCTGAAAGGTACGTGAAAAAGAAGGGTGAAGGGGTTAAAAAGGAATGTGAAAACCGCAAGAAACTGTACAAGGAAGGTGGAGAAGAATCAGATAAAGGTAGAGAAGGAATGGACATGCTCGTAACTGCAGCACTAAAGTGTGAAGTCGGCAGCCAATCAATTGAAGAGTTGAAAAGCACATGACATTTTCAGGAAATTACAAGATAAAAATTCATGGTTTTAATCATTGATCATATTGATTTTGTATCTGTAACTGATGTCAAGAATTTTGATCCCGCCGCCTTCTGGGGAAGAATATATTGTTAGGCTGTAAACTTAGGTTTTGCTGACTCTTGGCAGGGCATGATTCTGAAGGCTAGTACATTTACTGGTTGGCAAGTGCCAAATACAGGACATGGAGTTACAAGGATCAGGGAATCATTAGATAAGCCTGTTGGAAACGATGTTTTTAACAGTAACATCTTGTTGATTTTGTACCGAACACGGTTCATTATTTTTTGTAAGGGAAAGCTAATCTCTGTCAGTGATGTTGTAAAATTACAAAACGCAACCGAATTTCAGACAATCTGTGCTTTATAATGAGAAGAGAACATTTTCTTTTGTAATTCAAGTTCTCAACCCCCTACCAGTGCATGCATGCGTACTTCTTCTCTGGTGAGCATTGATGTTTACCTCATCCCCAGGTGATGTTTCCATGCCAGGCCTTTTCCTTTGCTTCTAGTGGGTAAAATACCACATTTAAGACTATTGTTCCATCATTAAATAGCAATGGGTTTTTTAACAATCGACACGCAGTCCTAGTTGTAGCCAAACAACGAAGTTTAAGTTTGCGTTCATTGGTATATGATACAATTATTCGACTCCCTGTTCTATGAGCAGAGTATGTGTGACTTAAGCCACCAGGAGCAAGAGCAATTGTGGGGGGAAAAAGAGAGGAAATTGCTGAAGTTAATTTATGGCAGTGCTGTTTTTTTGAACTCCATTACCCTGCTGTTGTAAGAACAGCATATGACTTCACAGCTTGAAAAACCAGATTTCTTTGCCAAGGATTCGAACTCCATACCACCAGGATTTTGAGCCAACATGCACAGATCTTGTTCAAAGACAATGTGTGGAGAAGCAATATTCTCTGGTGCAACAGGAAGAAGCGATTCCACGATGATCACCTTACCATTACTTGGAAGAGCTTCCCAACAGTTCATGAGTAGTTTCAGGTAATGCTCATTGCTCCAATCATGAAGTGTCCACTGCAAGGTACATTGACAAATCAACAAATAAAAGAATCAAACACGAAGATCTTATGTAAAATAGATATTTTGTAAACCAAAGTCTACATCTTGGGGGTTGCTATGATTATTTCCTATGAAGTTCAGGGCAGTCCTCAGATTTCACTAAATTTCCTTTCACTCACATCTTGACAAACTTTGATCTAAGAACACGTAGATAGGGGTAAATGGAGATGATAACCCAGAGAGGCTTTACCTTCATGAAAACAGCATCTCCATTTGGCACACTAACAAACATATCTCCCCTAACATACTCCACGCCTACAAGATAACGTCTTATTGGAAGTTAAAGCTGTCCATTTCAGAAACACGAAGGAAAGGAGAAAACAGAAGGCAAAATAGGACCACTTCGTTGTTTGGCCCCATACTTTATAGAGCAAGTTGCACCAAAATACAACTGGGATAGAGCCCTACTTGTACAGTGCTATTGAAACAAAAGAAGGCAATGGTACCTGGATACGAAGGTTCACCTGCTAATACATGGGGTAAATCATAATTTATGCCCTCAATGTGAGGATACTTAGAAGTGATAATGTTGAGAGTATCTCCAATTCCACCTCCAACATCAACCAACACCTCGAGCCCATCGAACCCTTCGTAAATATCAAGGATTTTCTTCATGATGAAGGGAGTGTGGTTTGGCATCGCTTGATTGAATACCCTATTGAACCTTTGGTCAGTGCCTGGATACTGGAAAGCTGTCTCCATAGCTCTGTTGAATGAACGCCCCCTTCAAGTATAGCATCATTAAAGTGGTATCTGACAAACCATTGAATCACGTCAAACCTCGCGCATCTGCTCTCTCCCTCAATACAAGTATAGTTGTAGCACAAAATAGCCAATTCTTTGAATTGAACTCTTCATTTCTCGTGTCTGATTGAGGTCACATTGTACCCAACCGACCCATATGATTATTTTACCATTCAGAATTTTCTTCATATTCATGAATTTGTTAAAGCAGTAGCCTACTATTTAAAAGGTCTACCTCATGACAGGGTACATGAGTGTGAAACTCTTGCTTAGATGCTACTTTCTTACCTATTCAGGAGCTCTCAGTCTTGTCACACGCCACATAACGGTTCTCTTTAGTGCTCAAGCCTGATGAATGACGCTGCTTTCACCTTTTTACAAGCTGTGATGCACTGTGCCTATCATCTTGAGCCTCCTTAGAATCATCTGGCTGCAGATGGAGCATTTGGGGAAATTGAGCAAAAAGTACATTATACAAACACAAAAATGGAACTAGAAGCTAAGCACGTCAATAGGAATACCACCTGTCATGATAGTACTAGACTAGGACCTTATAATGAATCACTCTCCCGGCAACCCAAGTGAAGGAAGTAAAAGATGGCCACACATACTTTAGATGTTGGAGCAACATTATGTTTCTTTTTCTTGGGAAGACTGAGAAGACGAATTTGCCATACAATTCAACAAGATTGTTGAACTCAATAAAGGGGATGAAAGGAAAAATAAGGACTCACTCAAGCTCCAACTTTTAAAGTTGAGATTGTTTTCGACCCAGGCAAATTGCCAGGAAGATATAAGCAAAGTCAAATTACAGTAATCTTAATCTAAGTCCTGATATGACTCACAACAATCTTTAGATAGGAAACTTTCTTGTTTTCACCATTTGATGACAGGTAGTGTCCCATGAATCTATTTTATTTGAAAGTTCACAAACAAAATGATCCAAAAAGGTCAAGCCACCGAAATACAAGAATGTACCTTTATGGCTATTGCTCTATGGAAGTTCTCAGTTGCACTGTCAGGCTCCCCAAAGTTCAACTGTGCCCTGTCAAGGGTGATCCATGCCTGAGAAGACCGACCACAAGCAAAAGAAACAAGAGAATAAATTTAGCATACTTTGAGTAAATAGTTTCTTAGACTTCACTAGAATTGCACTAAGAATTATCCTAAGTAAGTTATGCAGTACATATAGCTCTTATGAACTCCATCTTACCACACTACATGTGACTGCATTTTAACAAACTTCGATGCAGCAAAGGATGCCCTAGATTTATGAGCGAAAGGAAAACAAAAATTACTTGTACGGTACAAGAAAAAAAGGCAGATGGAGGAAACTTTTCTAGGAGAAAGAAAAAGCTCAAAACAGGAGGTGGCAACTGTCAAAAATTGAGTCTAAAGCATAAAAATCCCATGAAAGCTAATCCAGGGGAAATATACCGGAGTAGTGAAATATTCAACCAGCAAATTCATCGAAAGAGATTCAAAAGGAAAATTAAATGTTGTTAGAGAATAATATAAATCGAATCTTGAAATATTATTTTACCGTTTAAGTTATTGGATATTGAATTGGTCTATTTAACATGATATAAAAGGTTTAATGATGAAATGATTATGAGTTGCTTAAACTATTAACATTAAATTGGTTATTTCACAGATGCATCATAAGAGTATAGCATCGTCATATCTCAGCCCAGGAAGGTTCCAACTCAGTTGCCCCAATCAAATAAAGTCCAAATTAAATTAAAGCTCTTACCAATATATACACTCAGAAAATTGTAATAAACAATGTCACGAGTTGCTGCCTTTAATGCCATTTCATGCAATCTCCAATTCCAAGCAAAACTTGTGCCTTTTGTTCATGTAAGACTGCATTTTCAGGCATCAAATTAAGAGCAGCCTTCCACTTCCCAAGTGCTTCACGGTATTTTCCATCATTCGAAGAGATAGCTCATACATGAAATGCCACCACCATCATGTACTTAAGCAAAACAAAGAAAAGACTCGAGCCTCTTGTACAATAAGAAACTCTTCTTCAATTTGCCAAAGCAATCCACTGAAACAGACGCAAGAAAATACACGCCCATACATAAACAGGTGCCATCAACAGAAATAAACACGAGGAAATACATTAACTTAGCATTATCGACATAATCACTGCAATGGCAAGAGTTGGAAAAAACTTATAGATTAACACCAAGTAAAACAGCAAAACCTTACTATTATGATCGAGCAAATCACTGAGACTCCTCACTGCCATTCCAAGTAGTAAAGTAGGCAAATATAACCACATATGCTTCTTACCCAAAGTGTCCAAAAAAACCACAAATTTCATATCTTTAGAAACACAAAAGCTGAAACAATCACAAAAAAATAAATAAATTCAATAATAGCATAAGTTCCGCACATATCATGGTGTTTCAATAATGAACCAAATTTTGCACTTAAAAAAAGAAAAGAAAAAAAGATTGAGGGACGGAAATATCTCAGCTAGCTGGTTGCCTTGGGCTTGAAACGACTCGAGGAACCCACTTGCTTGCCACCGGTGGCGTGTCTTGTTGATGAAAAGGGAGGTTCGGGTATTTTTTATATGGCTGCCAAAGGCCGCTTCCAGCTACGACCTGCGGTATTTCACCATATATAAACCCTCATTTCCTCTTCTTCTTCCTCACAAAACTGCCGCTCTCCTCTTCTTAAATCTGCAAAAAGCGACGTCTCCTCCCAAACCCTTGCAAAACTTCCATTCTCATGCTTCCATTTCTGGACTGCTCAACTGCTAGAATTTGTTTACCGGTGTAAAACCATATTTTGTAAAATTTATAGTTAATACAAGTTATAATTATAAGCAATATAACTAATAATAAATATATTTTTTACAAAAAAAAAATATAATAATAATATTAGTATGTATACTAATTATATTTTTAAATTTGCAATTGATATTATATATATATATAATACTATACATGCTAATAGTAAAAATAATTATGCTTAAATTAAAAAAATGAAGGTAAAATGTAGTTTAAAGCTTATTGAAAAAATGAATCATTTTATTCTTAAGACTTTATTAATCCTTATTTATGCAACTAATATATTTGTAATATGCTTCTCAAGATTTCAACAACACCATCTTGATTTAGATGTACTTGTAAATAAGATTTTTGAACAAAAACAATTATATAACTCATATATCTCTCAACAAGATGAATCTAAACTCTAGATTATGGAGGAAAATCAAAGTATAAAAAAGAAAAAGAAAAACACTAAAAATAAGGTGAGAAATAATATGTTAAACATGAAAAAATTAAGTTAGAAACTCTTTCTTCTCCCCTCACCAAAAATGAGGTAAGAAAGAGTATGTTAAATATAAAAAATTTAAGTTAGAAACTCTTTCTCCACTCCTTTATATAATGAATTTTAAAAGTTAAAAGGTTGAAGAATTAATAAGAATTAATTTCCACCATTATCAACTTTTAATTAGCCATCATAAATCAAGAATTAAATCTAGAAAAACTAAGGGTTTTTTTCAGATTAATTTCTCATTTACCTATAATTTGTTTAATTAAAATAAATTTTCAACAATCCCCCACATGAATGGAAATTATCTCACCAGTTTGAGAATGACTCAAAAATTTGTTGATAGATACTAATTTAGTAGATTACTACATCAGGATAGGTAGCTTTTAACTTTAAACATTCCTTAGTGAAATACTATCGGATTTCCTCGGTTAAATAGTAAAGGTGATGTCGTGAACTATTTAGCTTTTTGTGCAAACTAAGATAATAGTAATCACATAGTTCTCAACCTAGATATTTCTTTTAGTTCTTACCGTTATGTTCATTTGGCCCTAAACAATTCTTGGATTCATGAGTGCTTTACAGAATTCCACGTTATTGAAATTCTCAAATAAACGGCCACACTTCTCACTCATTTAAGTGATATTTTATTAAGAGTATTTTTCTATATTCCACTTGGTGTACCAAGATATAAAAATCATTAAGAGCTCAGCTCACCATTTATCACTCTACAACTAACACTTATTTCATTATAGAAATAAACAAGAAATAATATTTTTCTGATGCTATCGAGAATGCTATATGACTTAGTTTTCTATTTGAATTTATATCTTAGAATCTCTAATCAACTAGGTATGGTTGTCATCATTATATTTTATTTTTATTTTTTAAAGACTTTAAGTTCATTCACCTCGATGAATTATACACAAACTCTCTCGATAAACCTTTGGTTAATGGATCTATATTATTTTCCTTTAACTTTATATAGTCAATGGAAATATTCCATTCAAGAGCAAGTGTTTAACATTATTATGTCTACAACTTATATGTCTAAACTTTCATTATACATACTACTTTGTGCCTTTCTAATTGCTGAGTAACTATTGTAATAGATACAAATTGTTGGCATTGATTTTAGCCAATATAGAATATCCTCTAAGAAATTCTGAATCCATTTGGCTTCCTCTCTAATTTTATCAAGAGCAATAAACTCTAATTCCATCTTGGACCTAGTGATACATATTTGTTTGAAGGATTTTCATAACACAGCTGCCTCACTAAGTGAGAATACATATTCACTTGTAGATTTTAAATTCTTAATGTTGGATTTTCAATTATCATTACCATACTCTTTTAGTATTGTTGGGTAACCAATATAGTATAACCTATAGCCCAAAGTGTACCTTTTTAATTGCCTTTCAATGATCCATACTTGGATTACTTGTAAATCTACTCAGTTTACTAACTGAGTAAGCAATATTAGGTTTATATAGTTCATAACATACATTAGACTTTCAATTATTCAAGAATAATTCAATTAATTTATTTTTTTTACTTCTATTACTGGACATATGTACATTTATGTCAATTATTATTTTCATAGTGTTATTGTCATCTTTAGAAAATTTCTCGAGAATTTTCTCAACATAATAAGATTAGGACAATATCAATCCATTAAATATCTTAGAAATTTTTATTCCTATTATGACATCTACAATATCTAATTGTTTCATGTCAAACTTGTTAGTTAACTTTTTTAAGTAGACTTGATCATGCAATCATTGCTGCTTAAAATTAGCGTATTATCCATATAGAGACATACAATGACATAACCTTTATCAATGTTTTTCACATAAAGACATTTGTCAACTTCGTTGATTTTTAGTTCATTTGACAACATAACCTTGTCAAGCTTTTCATGTCATTGTTTAAGTTTTTTTTTTCAAACCATATATTAATTTGACAAGTTTACAAACCTTCTTTTCTTATCCATTGACAACAAACCTCTCGGGTTGTTTCTTGTAAACCTTCTCTTTAAGGTCACCATTTAAGAAAGTTATTCTTAACACAAGTGAATATATGTCAAAATAGTCCACATTTTCTTGTTATCTAAAACTTTTAACAATAAACATTATGGCGCTTCCTTCCATAGAAACACATTCTCAAAGAACATAGTATTCCTTGATTCCATAATGATATTTTAGGATGAATATCTTCAATATTTGACTTGTGTACAAGAAATTGATATACACTACTATTGTATGCATACCCGATAAATACACAATCCACAATCTTAAGTCCTATCTTGATCTTTTTATGATTAAGTATTGCTACCTTTACAAGACACCCCCACACTTTAAGGTATTTGTAAGAGGTCTTTTACCTTTCCATTATTGGGTTTCCCAAATAGCAAACACGCAATGAAAAAAATAAAACAAAATAATTTGGGAGTCCTTAGGATCCTCTTAGATAGATCTAGAGTTGTTTAGGGATTTATTACCCGAAGATCTGATCTTTTTCGGCTTTGAATAATTCTTTAAATGTTGGTTGTCATAAATCATAACCCATCTAATTGTCCGACCTCCAATGGTAATCCATACGAACTACTAGTGAGAAATCTCCTAAATTCCCATTTAGAAAAGATGGATTGTAATGTCTAAAGTGCTAACTTTCTATTATATGACTTAAGAGGTTTTTTTTTTTTTGTCTAACAAACAATCACTTAAAAATAAGAGGCATAACTTACTATTTATAGAGAAATTTGAAAAACCCTATAAATTGGTAAAATATCAAATTGCCCCCTAAATAATATCCATATATTAATTTAGGATAATTTTAAAAATTAACCCAATCAAGTCCTTACTTGATTTTTCTAGGTTTAGAAATATAATCCTTGTATTAATTATATTATAGTCCTTAATTTCTAAAATATATTTTAATCAAGTCATACTTAATTAAATCATCTTAATATAATTTCTAACTAATGGTTCTTAATGTGTGTGACTCATTAGATTCCTAATATATTAGCCCAAGTATAAATTATAATTATAATTAAATAGAATTAAATAATTTAATTTATTATCAGTTTAACAATTGATAAATTTACATTTGAAGATCATGTGCATCGTTTAGCAACTTGTCATGATCCCTAAAATATTAGAAAAGTCATTAGTGGTTTGACTTAACCTTTCAGTAACCGATTTCTTAATGTAATTAATATATTTTCATCAATAATGTTATAATTTAACATTAAAACATGAAGTATATTTGCCATGTTAAATCGTGTCTGTTCTCTATATAATAGTCATTGATTATTTGAATAAAATTTAAAACTCTTTTCAAATCTCATTCCACCTTGACCAAGGGTTTCTTAGTCAATATTATTTGAGAACAGATGGGACATTTTTCCTAATTCACTCAGGGTGATGAATCCTTTTTTGATCACTCAAGTACTTTCATATATTTCATATTATACCCAACGTTTGTCCCTTCATTATCTCGATTAAGATAACATGTAATAAGATCAAAGCATAACATTCTCCAAATTAAGATAACTTCATGATCTCAAGTATAATAATCACTTACACAACTGTCACGTGAGCCTTTCCATAGACATAAGTGATTTCTCCATATGAAATTCTCATTTGGGCCAGTTCAGTGTACATGTCATATGACAAGCACCTACATATTAGTTTTAGGTATACCTTATACCTCAACTTATGAGAACAACTACTTTGTTTTATAAAATAAATAACATAATATGTATCAATCATTACGGTTATAATAAATGTCCAATATTTAAAAGAGTATCAATCAGGAACATTTTAAAACAATGTTTTGATGTAATAGGAATCTCATAATTATAACAACTTTATAATTTTCTTTGCAAAATATTTTTGTCTCATGGACTTTAACTTTACTCTAGATTCATAAATCAAATATTAATAAATATTAAAGATGAATTAAGCCTTTATTAATAATAAATATGTATTTATATGAATATAATAATACCACTTGTAACCAAAAGATTGTCTATATGGCATATTAAACTAACAATCTCCCACTTACACTAAAGTCAACCGCTTATATATCTAATATCATATTGCTTCATGTAGCATTAATGCTTCTGTATATACAGGGACTTAGTAAGAAGATCTCCTTGATTTGTTTTGGTGGGTACTCATTCTATCTTTACATCTTTCATTTCATT
>Ga0325405_1007078_pt1 | contig 11312 bp, 4 predicted proteins | sample PopdelMetagenome_21_FD_205663 | JGI IMG/M metagenome (GOLD analysis project Ga0325405, IMG submission 205663) | Populus deltoides microbial communities from Bellville, Georgia, United States - Xylem-Control-R2 | ecosystem: Host-associated > Plants > Phyllosphere > Stem > Wood/Secondary xylem...
CCACTAGCTTCTGTATTGCTCCGTCTTGAGCTGTGTTTTTATCAGTAAATTCCCATAAAAGACTATTATCTCCACTCAAATCTCGAGTTCTGCTGCTCTTGGATATGATTAATTAATTTATTGACTTCCGATGAATAGTACAGCAAGAAATTCACTTCTTTTTCTCCACCAGCTGGGAATGGAACATTTGTACATCTAGGACTCAGCTTAGTGGGGGAATCCAGGGTTCAGGCTTGATTTGGCAGGCTCTATATGAAATTTAGACCTTCATTCTATGTTTGTTGTTCTTCAACTTGCTTCTCCTTAAGCTTAGTCCAGGGTATCCAGGCTGTGACTACGCTGTTGATTTTATTTTCATCCGAAAGACTTGTGGTGGGTGGCTCATTCTCGACTTTATGTATTGTTTTTAAAGTTTATTTATTCAATGTAGGATACATTTACTAACAATTATCGCAGTTCTTGTGCATCTATGAACACTGATTGTTCTCTCTGTGGGCATGCATTGTATCTCGTTAGGGCTTAATGTTGCATGTACAGATATAGGAAGCTCGTTGTGATCAAGTGGATAGAAATGACAGCTGAATCTGATTATAGGAACTGGTATGTAACATGAGCACAGCTTCTAGAGTCAACTATTCTTTTCAAGTCATGTATTCTTCTGGTAGGTGAAGGATTTAGTGAAGGACAATACGATCATGTTCACTGGGAAAGGGGGAATTAATGTTCTTTAGGGAGGGCTTAATTAGGATGCTGGATTGGGATAACTATCATGTTTCTGAATACTATTGCTAGATAATCGGATGAGAGGTAGAATTACAATTGAATTTTTCAGAAAAATCGTATTTCCATTGTGGTGAGCAACTGTCAGTTATAGGAGGGTAGAGATTCTTATCTTCCTTACATGCAAGTATCATCAATTTACTCCTTCATTACAGACATATATCTTTCTTTTATGATCATATTTCACATTTTTTAAAATATTTTTCATCTATGCATTATGCTTTTCTGCATACCATTTTTGTTTTCTTATTATTCTGCATTATCCGTTACTCACTGGGAAGAATCCTAATCTACGTACCCCTTGATCTTTCAACTTTTAAAAAATATCTGCATAACAATATTTTTCACCTTCTCAACTAGTTTCTTGTTATCCTCCAACAGCAGACTTCAAGTCAAGGCCTTAAACCTGTCAGGATTCGGGGGTTTTGGTATCTTGAAAAATTCCATATTTCCCATCTCAAACATTTGGTCTTCTTGACCTCGGTAGAAACATTTTAGTGGAGTAATCCCCTCCCACTTGGAAACTGTGGCCACCTTCTGTATCACAATGGCTTAGGAGCTTCAGTATATATCTGCTTAATTACATTTCTAAATGTCATTCATAGTTCTTTAATTTCAGGTGATGTTCCCCCTAGGGTAAGCCTTGGCAATGTAAATTAAACACAAGCATGGCTGGTGATGAAAAGAAAGACAGCAACAAACAAGCTAAAACCAAAGGTAGTTCAAGGACACACTTGCAATTCCAATGAGGAAACTCTCTCAAGTTTTCGAACCACTTGAAATCATGAACGACCTTGTTTTTAATTACTTCTTTCTTCTGATCGTTCTAGTTACGTTGAGTAAATATTTTGAGAGTGTCTTCAAATATTCTCATGAGAGAGTTTCATCCCCTTAGATGTCTCTCCAGATTAACTCAACTCTTTGGTCTCTCAACTGTAGATATTATTATCAATGCTCAGTCTCAGGGATGGAATTCTTAGCTTTTCATAGTATTCTACATATGTGTTATACGCGTCTTCCCTTCGCCTTGGCCCTTCCCTTCGTCCGTTGCAGCTGACACATTTACCTTCTCCTAGATTTGGAGAGTTAAATAGGTTAACTCACTTTTTATAACTCTGATCGCTTCTATGCAGTTTCTTATTAAAGGCTGTTGGGAAAGCACTAGTTTTAGTTCTCAAGTTAAGGTGCTGGTTTTCCTCCGGATACTAAGAAGATAATCCATGGAGAATGGATGTTAATTAGTAGACAACACAGTTAGGGGTGGAGCTGGAATTATATAATAGGAAGGGCCAAAACTCAAGATATAATTTATTATTACGAAACTTATTTATTTAAAATAAAAATATGTTATATTATCTTATATTTAAACACAAAATATAAAAATAATCGAGGAGGTATGCTCCCAGCTTGTTTAGAAAACTTGCCATATCTACAACTATTGTCTAGAGTAAAATTAGAGCAGTTGACGACAATAGAGTTTATCAAGCTGCCAAACAACAATATTGGTGGGCAAATACCTCCCCCATGCACCCTCAGTTTCAAACTCTTCTACCTTGAGATATCCCTATATCTAAGTGGTAACAAGGAATCATGGGCGAGCTTGTAGTCTTTATGAAAGAAATAGAGTGCCCCAAATGATGCTGGTGCAGGTTTTTATGGCTGCTGGCAAGTGATTCATCCTATTGGCAGCAAAGCTCATTCTTGTGTACATGCTGAAATAGTAAGAATCCCAAATTGGAAATGGGACACATCAGCAACAAATCTGGAGCAACCAACAGACCAGGAATGTCTATATTAACTAGAGAATCAGGCAAGCATTGAATATACAAAGGATGTAATAATAAGTTGTATTGGTAAATAATGTTTTCAAATTAGTTTTCAAATCAATCGAGATTAAATCGTCTTTTAAATTGATTTTAAGATGAATTAATAGATAACTCATTGGTGAATGAACTCAAAAGATGGAAGACCTAGAGCCTAGAGATTGGTGTTGTGCAACAATCCACTTGTTTAACACGAGGTTAAAAGAAAGCATTGAATATACGAAGGGTATAATAATTTGCTAGGGTGCCTTTGTGTATACTTCATTGATGGAGAAATGTTGAAGTAACGTTGGCCCTAATGAGTCTTGAAAACAACATCATTTTTATATTGGTGACGTGCATGATTCTGGCTTAAAATAATAAGATGGCAGATGGCAAAAATCATAGTCACCTTATCTCCTCAACATGGCCCTTATTTAACTTTTCTTTTAAGCAAAGCTTCACATTCTCTCAAATATTCAAGTGTCAAAGTTGCACAAAACGACCAAAACGAACACCTTGGACCTCTTTCTTTACATCTGCTGCCATTAGTTTCCCCATAAAGAGCATTTGCCGCCCCACCTCATCTACACACATAAAGACATCAAAGTTTCATAGGAAACAGTAAAAAAACATTATAAATTCAGAAGAAAAACCATTACACAGACAGAGAATATAGCTCACAACTTCGGTACAAACCACTTCCCTTGTCATGTTTAGTTTGGTCTATGATCATTAGTTACCATGTTTCTGCTTTGCCAATGTTTTGTTCTAATCTCTCTTACCCTTTTCCAAGTTTCTTCACCAGCCTCATTACCTTCATCAGCAATTGACCTTCTCAAGTTCCAAGATAGTCTTTCGTTACTTTCTCAAAAGCTCTTGCCATGGAATCAATCAAGCTCATCTTCCTCTCCTTGCCAATGGCCTGGAGTTTCTTGCTATCCCAACAAAAGTTTTCAAGTCAAGGCCTTAAACCTGTCAGGATATGGTCTTTCTGGTGTCTTAAATAACTCCATTTCTTATCTCTGCCGCCATAAACATTTGGTCTTACTTGATCTTAGTGGAAACCATTTCACCGGTGTTATTCCTCACTTGCTTGTAAACTGTGGTCAACTCAATACCATTCTTCTCAATGACAATGGCTTGGAAGGTTCAATTCCTGCTGATGTTTTCAAATCAAAGAAGCTTGTACAGTTAGACTTCGGCTACAACTCTCTTTCTGGTAATATTCCTCCTGAGGTAAGCTTTTGCACCAACCTTGAATACCTAGGGTTGTATAACAATTATTTGAGTGGAGCGGTTCCAAGTGAAATATTTTCTCTGCCAAAGTTGAATTTTCTGTATCTTAACACAAATAACCTAACAGGGTTGTTGCCAAATTTCTTACCTTCCTGCGCAATCTCTGATCTTTGGATTCATGAGAATGCATTTTCTGGATCTCTTCCTTTCACTCTCAGTAATTGCCAAAACCTTACTGTGTTTATCGCCTCTCAAAACAATTTTGAAGGAGTCATTGCACCAGAGATTTTCAAGGGTCTTTTGCAACTTGACGTTCTTTATCTTGATGGAAACAAACTTGAAGGGGAAATTCCAGAAACTTTATGGGGTCTTGAAAATTTACAAGAGCTTGTTCTTTCAGGGAACAAGCTGAATGGCACAATATCTGAGAGGATTTCTCAATGCCCTCAGCTTATGACCATTGCTCTTTCTGGTAATAATCTTGTTGGTCATATTCCTAGATTAGTAGGAACTCTCCAATATTTGACCAATCTAATTCTCTTTGACAACAAGCTTGATGGCTCATTGCCTGCTGAGCTTGGAAATTGCAGTTCACTTGTTGAATTTAGGCTTCAGAATAACCTTATAGGAGGGAACATCCCTCCTGAAATATGTAATCTTGAGAATCTTGAGGTTCTTTTCTTGTCCAATAATTTTATTGAAGGCCATATTCCAAGGCAGATAGGGAGATTGAGCAACCTTAAAATATTAGCTCTGTATAGCAATAATTTGAGTGGTATAATCCCATCTGAAATCACCAATTTTACAAAACTCACCTATCTTTCATTTGCTCATAATGATCTTACTGGTGAGGTACCATTTGATCTTGGGAAAAATTCTCCAGATCTTGATAGACTCGACCTAACCTCGAACCACCTTTACGGACCAATTCCTCCTAATGTATGCAATGGCAATAATCTGAGAGTTCTGACCCTTGGGGACAACAGGTTTAATGGGATCTTTCCGGTTGAGATTGGCAAGTGTTTGTCTCTAAGGAGGGTGATTCTTAGTAACAATCTTCTAGAGGGGAGTATACGAACCGATTTGGAGAGGAACTCTGGGATTTCTTACTTGGAAGTTAGAGGAAACTTGATTGAAGGAAAAATACCTGCAGTGTTTGGTTCTTGGAGCAATCTATCAATGATTGATTTTTCAGGGAACAAATTCTCTGGCTCTATACCTCCTGAGCTTGGAAAGCTTGCAAATCTTCAAGCCTTGAGACTTTCTTCTAATAATTTAACGGGAAGCATTCCCTCTGACCTCAGTCATTGCAGAAAGTTGATTAAAATAGACTTGAGTAAGAATCAGTTGTCAGGAAAAATTCCTTCAGAGATCACTTCATTGGAAAAATTAGAAAGCCTTCTCCTTCAAGAGAACAAACTTAGTGGAGCTATTCCTGACTCCTTCTCTCCTCTCCAAGGTCTCTTCGAATTGCAGCTTAGCAGTAACATGCTTGAAGGTCCTATTCCTTGCAGTTTGAGTAAGATCAACCATTTTAGTTCAGTTCTTAATCTGAGCTATAATAAGCTTTCTGGTAAAATCCCTGGGTGCCTTGGCAATCTAGACAAGTTACAGATTCTTGATCTCTCATGCAACAACTTCTATGGTGAGATGCCGACAGAACTCAATAACATGATCTCCCTTTACTTTGTCAACATATCATTCAATCAACTCTCTGGCAAGCTTCCAACTTCATGGATGAGAATAGTGGCTTCATATCCAGGGTCTTTTCTTGGAAATCCTGAACTTTGTTTGCTAGGTAATGATGCAAGAGACTGCAAGAATGTTAGAGAAGGCCATACAAGAAGGCTTGACCGGCATGCGTTGGCTGGTGTCATTATATGTGTTGTTATCTCTATGGCATTGCTTTGTTCTGTGGTTTACATAATAGTGGTTCGAGTCCTTCAACATAAATATCACCGTGATCAATCACTTCTTCGTGAATGTCGATCGCATACTGAAGATTTGCCAGAAGATTTACAGTTTGAAGATATAATGCGTGCTACAGAAGGCAGGAGTGAGGAATATGTAATTGGGAGAGGCAAGCATGGCACAGTTTACAGGACAGAATCCGCAAACTCCAGAAAGCATTGGGCTGTCAAGAAGGTGAGCTTGTCTGGGGATAACTTTAACCTTGAAATGAGAACTTTGAGCGTAGTCAGGCATCGAAATATCGTGAGAATGGGGGGTTACTGCATTAAAGATGGTTATGGGTTCATTGTAACTGAATTCATGCCTGGAGGAACATTATTTGATGTCCTACACAGACATGAACCACGCATGGCTTTGGATTGGGACACCCGATATCGCATTGCTCTTGGTGTTGCACAAGGCCTTTCTTACCTTCATCATGATTGCGTGCCACAAATCATTCACAGAGATGTCAAATCAGATAACATTTTGATGGATTCTGAATTGGAACCCAAGGTTGGAGATTTTGGGATGTCAAAAATGCTTCTTGATTCTGATTCAAGCTCGACGAGGTCTAGAATTGTAGGAACTCTAGGTTACATGGCACCAGGTAAGTCGCTTTCTACCAAGCTAAACCGTTCTTTCGGTTCATTAATCATGAAAAATTTATGTCGAAGCTCAAATACTAATTCCTGTCTTGTGTTTCTCCTTTTTCCTTGTCCAAAATTTCAGAAAATGCATCCTCAATCCGATTGACAGAGAAAGTCGATGTATACAGCTACGGAGTCATTCTGTTAGAGATTGTTTGCAGAAAATTTCCAGTAGACCCCAGCTTTGAAGAAGGTCTGGATATCGTTTCCTGGACGAGGAAGAAGCTGCAAGAGAATGATGAATGTGTTTGCTTCCTTGATAGAGAAATCAGTTTCTGGGATGGAGATGAGCAACAAAAGGCTTTGAAACTGCTAGAATTGGCACTTGAGTGCACTGAATCAGTGGCTGATAAGAGACCATCCATGAGAGATGTAGTAGGTTCTCTTATAAAATTGCATGATAAGCATGAAAGAAGTGTAAATAACAGAAACAATTCGAACCAAAACATCTTATATCCTTCCTGAGTCCTGACCTGTTATAGAAAGTCAGGTTTTCATCAAGGCTCTCTTACACAGACCGTGTATCATTGCATGCTGAATATGCGTGAAATATGAAGAGCTAACTTTGAGCTTTGATGCTTTCCATGTGCCAAAAAAGATGATCAGGATTGATCATTAGCGCACAACAAGCAGCTTTTTTTTGGCTGTGTTCCTTCCAAATGCCTCTAATAACTGTCGTCGAGGTGAGGTGGGAGACTTGTCCTGCCAGAGCACAGCAAATCAAACAATATAGAAGCACCAACTAGTTCCCAGATAAAATTATATCGATTCAGGACAATCCATGAACCAAAATGCGGGCAACACTCATCTGTGCAAGTTTCCCATTTATCTCTTCCTATTGAGATAGGAAGCAGAAGTAATGATTTTATCGCAGCTTATCATCATCTCAAATGAAAACTTCTATAGTTGCATCTGCAAGAATGGTGTGCATTATTTACAGCAATTACAAGTGACAAAAATGTCCAGTTACTAAGACGAATCCACACTCACGGATTCACGCCTTCAGATGATAAGGTACACCAAATAATAAGACTATCATTACAAACTAACCAGCTGTTGCTAAAAAAAACCCAGCAACTTTTAAGACATGATGTATAAATACTTTTCCAACATCTTACATAATAATATCAACCACATATAAAATTTGAATACTCATACATTGCCAATCATCCAATAGAGATTGCAATCTTGCCTCTTCAGGAAGACTCTTTAAACTGATTGAGTATTACCATACAGAGTTAGGAGTCATGATTATTCTTTAACAAGGAGACAAAATCCATATAGAAACCAACAGCATTATCAGAAAAACATGTCTGAAGCCACAACATCAAACTACAGTAGAATGTCTTGAATCTCCTATTCTGTTGCTTGCAGAGGCTGTGGAGCTTCACTTTGTTTCAATTTTTCCAATGCAGAGATCCGTCTATCAAGTGATTCATGAGCACTTTCCACCTGGAGAATGAAAGAGTAAATAATAGCATATGAGTAGCAAATTCACAAGTTCTCCAAACATGCACACAAAAAGAATCTTTCATGTCCTGTATTATAAACCCAATATCCTACAGCCTTGCACATTCAGAAAAACTTAAAGAAGGAAACCATGGTCCTTCCTTTGAGAATAATGCTGCAGGTAACGTCAATTGTAAAGCATGCATTTAATCCAGAAGAACAGAAAATCTTTAGGCTGGGGCTATTAACACTCCATCAGTTGTTAATGGCCCTTCACCTTTAAAGAGAGAAAAGTACTGTGCCATTAACACTTGATGGAGAGCTAATAACTCCACCCAAAAATTTATTTCATTGCAAAGCAAGAGCAATATTCCTACTGTTTCTTTTACAATATCTTATGAACAGATGATAACAGAATTAGCATTCTAACATTCTTCAGTCAGTTATGCCCTTTTCCATGTTGCAACAAGAGATTAAACACTTTGATGCAGCATTAAGGGGGGCAATGCTCGAAGAATGTTATATGAATCACGAAGGTACAATCAAGAGATTAAAAATTGGATGCGCAATGGAGTTTCAATTGGTGTCCTCTGATACCATTACCAGACTTGCAAATCATTCTCTACTATTTGTACGATTTCTCTAGACAAAAGTAAACCGCAGTTACTTTTTTGACTTTCAAATGCATGTTTTCCACAAAAATTGCATTAGTTGTGACAAATTATGATTTGATTTCTGTCTGAACAGGCGACATGGAATTCTCATCAAAGAATGCCAGTAAGTAAAGCATCCTGCGAAAAGAGCCCATACAACCTTAAATTAACACAACCAACACCTAGTAACAAACACATAGAGACAGGGTAACACTGCAAAAGCGACCAACACCAGGAGCATAAAACACGTACAATTACCATTAACAAATTAATCTTGTAAATCTACCTTCTCAACTTACAAGGATATACTTCTTCTACGTATTTCTCCCAAATATAACCTCTCTCCAACTAGCTTTACTGCTTCTATACCATTTTTATTGCCTCTTAGGATCCTCGAACTTCTTTAGTACTACTAAATTCCATATAAAAGAGCAATCAATACAGATGATCCGCATTCAAATATCAATCTACTAAGTGCCCAGTAAGCATATATTCTTCCACAACAAACAAAAAATCATGAGCAAAAACCAAAACAATACAAATAGAGAGAGAAAAAAATTCAAAACCCATGATTAAAATTTCACAATAAGGACTAGTTGAACCTCAAGTTTCTACCTTTTTTTCTCAAATGCCAACAGACAAATACCATTCCACAACATGCACAACTCAAGCGAGGAAACACAGTGAAAAAGAGACGATAAAAATGAAAACCCATGATTAATATGTTGCAATAAGGACCAATTGAGCCTCAAGTCGCTGCCTTTTTTCACGGATGCTAAATGGAGTGAGTTTTGACTGCAAAATTCAGCTTAAAAAGAGCATTTTTTTTTTTTAAGATTTTGATGAGTACCTGTTGAGAGATGGCATCATGGGCAACCTTGAAATCTTTGTATAGGAGATAGAGTCCCGCAAATGATGCTGTTGCTGCTCCTGCAAAAAATGAAGCCAATCTCACTCTCAATACGTAACCCATTCTTTCTCTTCTTTTCTCTCTTCAATTCTAAAATGGTGTCAAGCCATGATTAGTCTTTGCTCGCTGGTGTTACTCCTTGTCTTGTACGACGACGTATTCTATTTTAATGGCGAAATACCAATCATAAATCGAAACTTGAAATCTCTTCTATTATATTTATATTCTATTATAAATATTTAGGGCGTAGAAAGCTTATTTTTTATTTATTGATTTTTTATTATTCATTGTATAATATTATTTATTATTCAATATAAAATAAAAAAATACATGTATTTAAGGCATATACATGAATATTAAATGTCAAAACCAATAAATTAATTAATTAATTTTCAATTTAGATAATAAATAATAATGCGGCAAGAAAATCCACCTACTACCAAACCAAACCAAACCCCCAGCCTTCCTACTCTCCTTGTCCCTTCCAGACAAAAGGGATGCTTCCATAGCTGTAAAACTTTAATAGGGAAAAGGTTTAGGTTAGAAGGATCAATTTAAAAAAAAATTAAAATCATGTTGTTTTAATAAAAAAAAATCAACAAGTGTTAAGTTTTGAATTAATTGAAAGCTTTTACTAGGTTAGCCAATTTTATTTTTTATTTTTTTTGTATTTTTTAACTTGGATTAGTCTAGATTCCATGTTAGCCGGCCTGACAGGTCCGACGTGTCTTGCCACACTATAAAACAACCCTTTGACGCGGCACCGTTTGGGAATCCTTGTCTTGTTACCAAATTTAGCAAAAGAGAAACAAAAAGAATACATTTTTATTTTTATTTTTCTCGAGGGTCATGGTGTAACCCTCAGAATTCTCTATACAAACCTTTTTCCTTTCTTTGGTTCTCTCAATCTCTTTTTTTTTTTAATTTCTTATCTGCAGTTAGGGTTTTTGGGTTTTGTTTTTAAATGCAGCAGTCACCGCAACAAATGTTGAGCATCACCACTGAGCAGATTCAAAAGGTACACCCACTTCATAATTTTTTTTCCAAAAAGTTAAAATGTGGGCATGCTAGATTTTTTTTTTTTTTGTAATGGATTTGGCCTCTTGCATGCATTTGTTTGTGGTAAGAGTAGTAGGACTTGTTTGTCTAACTTTTGTCTATAAATCTTGGACAATGGAGTTAGTTGATCAAGGTGCTACCTCTGAGCTTTAAAACTTGGTTTTATTGATTTTTTTTGCTTGTTGTGTTTCTGGGTTGGCAAGGTTTTCTTGTTGTTGATGGGGTTTGTTTAAAGTTTAGTTCTTTGTTTGAGCATGTTTTACATGTATATATTGCTGGCCTGTTGGGAATTGTTCATATTCTCTGATTTTTGGTGTTCTTTTGAAAATAAAGTGAGGGATTGTGTGTTAGAGTAGAGAATTTTGATTACTTCCAAACAAAAAAGGATAGCAGTTTGGCTGTCATTCTGTGATCAAATAATTGATGAGGCACGGATGGTTACAATTGTTGAGGTAATTCAGAGGATGGTACTGTGGTGGTGGTTCTTCTGTTAAAAATGAAAGACAAGGCAGGTTTCGCCAATTAGTTAATGTTAATAAGGATTCAACATGAGTGTTCTTTTGATCTGCCTCTGGTTCTATTCTTTGTAATGGGGTTCGACGTAATCATGCTTTTGTGACCTACATTGAAGCATTTGTGTCAAGTAGATTTTTCTTATGCAAAACATAGACCCTGACAACTTACTAATTAGTAATTGATTTGATTGTTTATGATGGAACAGACAATGCCTAAAAATTGGTTAGAAAATGAAATTCATTGTTTGATTATAAGTTTAAGACGGTGATTATTTGTGATTCATGCAGTACTTAGAAGAGAACAA
>Ga0325405_1007080_pt1 | contig 11309 bp, 7 predicted proteins | sample PopdelMetagenome_21_FD_205663 | JGI IMG/M metagenome (GOLD analysis project Ga0325405, IMG submission 205663) | Populus deltoides microbial communities from Bellville, Georgia, United States - Xylem-Control-R2 | ecosystem: Host-associated > Plants > Phyllosphere > Stem > Wood/Secondary xylem...
ATCCACTAAGCAGTAAATTAATAACTTTAGCATAATCTCTAGCCCTCCCTCCGTCAATCATAAAGAAATGGTGGAGCTTTACGCGATCGCATTACACCACCCGTTTTGGCCGGGGGGGGGGGGGGGGGGGCGGGGGGGCGCCCCCCCCCCCCAGCAACCGCGTAGTGGTGTTGGATTCTGTGCAAAATAAATTGCACTGAACACAAACAAAGGAGATAGGGAACCGAGCGAGGAGGCTGGCAACTGCTAAGTAGTCGGCTCTGTGCAGACACTTCCTTTAAGTTATGACTTTGATATTAACTTGTTACTTGTTTTTTATTAGGGTTAGGTCAGTTTCAACAAAATTTACGAGGACAGCAATAAAGTGTTGTCTACCTGGTTTGTCGACAAGGTGATGCATGGATTTATCATCGTTCATAATGGGATCCGAAATATGCCCATTTGAGTTCACACTTCCTGTAATTGTACCAACACCGAGTCATGTAATACTGTTCATTTGTCTCTATATCTTGTTTCAACTTCGACAAGTCTACGTCACCCAGTATTTTTTTTTTTAAACAAAGATCGATAAACATTTTTGTTAAATTGACTCGAACCTATCCGAAAAGGAGCCTTTGAGTCGTTAAGTTAACTTCTTGGTAATCGAGTATTAAGTATTTTTTATTAAATTAGTAGCATTTTGAGTTTTTATAAGATATTGGCATGATGAAATTAAATTTAATAAAATAATAAAAACATAATATATGACCTAGTTAGCTGAGTTAGTATCTTATCTGATTCAACTAGAAATATCTAATTTTAAATTGATAATATCTAGTATTGTAGCAAATCCATCAGTATGCCATACGATACGCTCCATGAATTGAATGAAATGGTTGTGGTGAGAAATAATTAAGAGAAATATACCTTTTTTTAATGTATTCCTTTTATAATTCAAGAGCTTTTTATACATATATAAAGAAAATTATATTGAAAAATAGAACTTGTTTGCTAATTAAATACATCATGAGTGCTTATTATCATGTTAAATTAATAATTAATCACAATAATCATATTGTTGGGTTCCCGAATATCATATACACAGTGGAAATAATAAAACAAAATTTTTCTATAATCTCTAAGATCTCGTTAGATAGATCTAGAGTTGTTTAGGGATTTATTACTTGAAGATCTGATTTTCTTTGACTTTGAATAATTTTTTAAAGAGTGGGTTGTTGCAAAATATAAATCGTTCAATTGTCCGCCTTCAACAGTAACTTGCATGAATCATCAATGAGAAATCTTCTAAATCCCTATTTAGAAGAGAGAGATTATTATACTTAGGGTGCTAGCTTTTTATTCTATGACTAACGTAATTTTTCTATCTAATAGACAACAACTCAACAATAACGATTTATAGAAAATCTGAAAAAACATTATAAATTAGCAAAATATCAATTTGTCTCCTGGATAATATCCATATATTAATTGAGGATAATTTTAGAAATTAACTCAATCAAGTCCTTACTTGATTTTTCTAGGTTTAGAAATATAATCTCTGTATTAATTATATTCTAGTCCTTAATTTCAAAAATATATTTTAATCAAGTCATACTTAATTAAATCATCCTAGTTTAATTTCTGACAAATGATTCTTAATGTGTGTGACCTATTAGATTTCTAATATGTTGAATCCAATATAAATTCTAATTCTAATTAAGTAAAATTAAATAAATTAAATAATTTAATTTATTATCAATTCAACAATTGATTAATTTATATTTGAAGATCAAGTACATCTTCTAGCAACGTGTTATGATCCTCTAAATACTAGAAAAGTCATTAGTGGTTTGACTTAACCTTTCAGTGGTTGTTTTCTTAGTATAATTAATATCCTTTCATCAATAATGTCGTGATTTAACATCGAAGCATGGAGTTTGTCTGTCATGTTAAATCATGTTTGTTCTCTACATTAGTCATTGATCGTTTAAATAAGATTTGAAACTCTTTTCAAATATCATTCCACTTTGGCCAAGAATTTCTTAGTCAATACTATCTGAGAACATGTGTAATATTTTTCCTAATTTACCTAGGGTTATGAATCATCTTTTGATCACTCAAGTACCTTCATATAATTCATGTTATACCCAATGTCTGCCCCTTCGTTACCTCGATTAAGATAGCATGTAACAAGATCAAAGCATAATATTCTTTATATAAGATAATTTAGTGATCTCAAGTATAAAGATCACTTATACAACTGTCATGTGAGCCTTTCAGTAAATATAAGTGATCTCTTCATATGAAATTCTCATGCAAGTCAGTTCAATGCACATTTCTTATACCAAGCATCTACATATTAGTTCTAAATATCTCTTATACCTCAGCTTATAAGAACAATTATTTCTTTTCATAAAGGAAAGAACATAATATGTACCAATCTTGTCGCTCTAATAAATATCCAGTATTTTATTGACCATGAACATTTTAGGAACGATGCTTTGATGCAATAAGAATCCTATAACTATAACAACTTTATAATTTCATTTACAAAATATTTTTATCCCATAAACTTTGTCCTTACTCTAGATTTATAAATCAAATATTAGATTTATTAATATAATATTATATGAATATTAAAGATAAATTAAATCTTTATTCATAATAAATATGTATTTACACGAAAATAATAATGTCACGGATAACCGACTGATTAACAACTGGGTATATTAAACTAATAATTTCTCACTTGTACTAAAGTCAATCGCTGATATATCTAACACCATATTGCTCAATATACCATATTTATATATTTCATTTCATTGATTTAACAAATCAAATGGAATTTTGTAAGTACTTGTTTGGATCATTGATAAAACCTTGGTTCCTTTGCTTATATAATGGCTCCATTGTTATCATAATACAAGGCAACTGGATTGTTTGGATCATTGATAAAACCTTGGTTCCTTTGCTTATACAATGGCTCCATTGTTATCATAATACAAGGCAACTGGATTAACAATGTCAGTAACCAACCTAGTTCATTAATCCAAACAACCTCTTTGTTTCCTCAAACGTGGAGGTGTACTTTTATGTAGTTATAAAATCAGTTGTTATCTCTTATTTGGAACTCTTTTAACTTAGAGCATTATCATTTATAATAAAACATATATTTACTATATTCACTATTTTTCCAACATTTCATTGAAAAAATCTTAATTCAAGTAATTTTAAACTTTTAGTTTATCTTCTATATTGATGGATCCTATAGTCAAATATAGGTATCATTTCCATCATATCTCTCTCAATTTGTGTCTTAGAATACATGTCTTTAGAGGGAGGTGTTCCATACAAAATAAATAAGAATCCAATCTTAGATTCTTCCATGTTAAGATATTTTAGCATCTAGTTTATATACATGGATTAGGAAAATCTAAGCAAACTTCTAGATCTATCTCTATATTCAATATATATGTTGCTTCTCTTAATTTCTTTATAGATAAATTCTTGGACAACCAAAACTTTACTAATTAAAGTAAAGATATGTAATTTCTTAACATTAATATGTCATATACATATAATATTAGAAAAACAACACCACCCCCCACTAACCTTTTTGTAAACACAAAATTTATCCATATTTTTTATGAAATCAAATTTGTTGATTATGCCATCAAAATCTAATATTCCTACTCTTTAAAGATTGTAATGTATATTTGTGCATTGCCTTTCATGTTAATCTTTCTCTTAAAGACACACTTAGATCTATTAGATTTTATCCCTTCAAGTGGATCAACCAAGTTACAAACTTGATTAGTACATGAAATTCATAACTTCAAGTCATTTCTTGGAATAAATATCTATGTTACTTCTAAGTAAATGGAAGGCTCATCAATTATGAGCAATATGTCATTCACAACTTCTATAAGAGGTCCTTATCTCGTTAATGCATGACATGTCCTACCAAATTTAAAGAGATTTTATGTTTCTTAAGGTTTAGGCTAAACATCCAATGTTTTAGCCTTATGAATATATTTACATGTAATTGTAAATGTGAAAACCACATTTAGTATTTAATATCCTAGAACTATAATGCAACGTAGTAGGATAGTTTTCAATTATAAACATACTTGAAGTAGAAGCTTCATTAAGCTTTTTTTCCTTCACGGTTGCAAGATATTCCTTGCAATTCCTCATCCAATATCCTTTCTTGCTACAATGATGACAGATGCCCTTGTCTTTTTTGATTCCCCCTAGTAGGTTTGTTTGCTTTAGAGACAATACACTTATTCTTCTTAGATATTATAAAAGACTAAACTAAAAGAGCTGACCTTTTTTCCTTCTTAAAAGCCCTTTTAGCAGTCTTAAACATACTAAACAATTTTGGTAATGTACTATCTAACTTGTTCATGTGATAGTTCATAATGAATTGCGAAAAGCTTTGGAATAATGACTACAAGACTAAGTCAACACTTAACTCATGGTCTATGACAAAACCCAATTGGCCTAATTTCTCAATGTAGCCAATTATTTTCAAAACACAGGTGTTCACTAAAAAAACCCTTGTCATCTTGTAGTGGAATAATTTCTTAAAGGTCTCATACCTCTCAATCTCACTGGCCTCATCAAATAATTTTTTGAGATGCATAATCATAATATGGACATCCATATTCTTATGCTACATTTGAAGTTCAGGTGACAAACTAGCTAACATCACATATGTAGCTTCTTTATCGTCATTAACATGACACTCACTACAACATTTAACATTTTTACCGACGGAATTTTTTCGTCGGTGTAAGAGACATATTCCATCGGTAATTAATTTACCAACAAAATCACCGACAGAAATGCTCTGTCGGTGAATCTTTCATCGGTAATTTTTTTTCGACGGATTTACTGACGGAACAAACGCGTCGGTAATAATATTTTTTTATTACCAACGGATTTTCCGACGGATATACCGAAGGAAATTCCATTGGTAATTCTGTCGGTAATTATTTAAAAACATTTAAGAAAAGAATTCATTTTATAAAATTATAAAATAATTAAATTAACATAAATCAATACTCTATAATATATACTCAAAATGCTTGGAAAAAAGAATAAGAAAATCAACTCAAACAAATTTGCAACAAATAAATAAAATGAAAAAATAAATTCAACTAAAAAAATTCATATGAAAAAATTAAAGTTGCAATTGCTAAAAATTTAAAAATCCTATAAATAAATCAACTAAAAATTAATCTCATATGAAAAAGAAAAACGTCACAACAACATTTATACAATTATTAAGAACAAAAACAAATAAAAATAAAATAAAAAACAAATATAGTGAAAATAATCATGAAAAAAGAAGAAGAAAAAATCTTACCTTAATGTAGTTGCAAGTGAAGCTAATGAGAGAAATTTTTTTGTAAAGCATATTAATTAAAAAAAAAAACTAAGAGGATAAAAGAAGAAAGAAGAAGAAGACATACCCGAGCATGGAGGAAAAGAAAAGGAGATGAGGAGAGAAAAGAAAAGAAAGAAATAGATATTGATATTGATGTTTTTTACATATAGTGAAGAAGAAGAAGAAGAAGAAGAAGAAGAAGAAGAATTATAAGAAATGAGTCTGTCTCTTGTTAAATAAGGAGATTCAGGCTTTTTATTGGGGCTTGTTAGCGATGGATTTACCGATGGATAATTGAATATTAATATTTTTTAATTATTTCGTCGGTAATTCCATTGGTAATATTTAATTTAAATTTTAATTTCGTAAAAAGTTTTCAGAAATCGCCAATAATTACCGACGATTTTTCAATCCGTCAATGATTCCGTCTGTAATATTTAAATGAAAATTTTAAATTAATTGAATTTTTTCAGAAAACCACCAAATAACATTGATGATTTTTCAATCCGTCGGTGATTTTGTCCGTAAAGAACAACAATTAACAGTACAATTGGAAAGTGAACAGTTCTGGAGCTCTCTAGAAAATATCGAAAGAAAATTCCGTCAGTGATTCCCTTTGTAATTGACATGATGAACAGTGTTCACAGTTTACCAACGAATTTTTCCGACGGATTTTACCGATGGAATAAATTCCATCGGTAATTCCGTTGGTAAAAATGACACGTCATCATTTTTTTGTGCTTTGTTTTAATTTTGTTTCCCATGGTAATTCCCTCGGTATATACCGAGGGAATAATTCCTTCGATAAAATCCCTCGGAAATTTACCAACGGAAATATTCCCTCGATATTTTCGTTTGTATTTATTAATTTTCTGGTAGTGACTGATGTTCATTCCTAATTTTCTTTTTAGTATCCTCAGCAGGGGCATTTGAAATTGGATTTTTAAGAATATAAAACCTCTTTTCATGTTTGAGGACAATTCTTATATTTCATTGTCAATCTAAAATTTTTGGTCTAGTCAATTTGTTAGCATAAAGTGTTTTTTATAGGGATATATTACTACACATTTCAATCTACCAACCTATTTATATTTAAATTTTAAATTTTGATAAGGTTTTTAATTCTAATGTAGTCTCCCACTATAATTTTTTGCAAATTAATAACCCTCCCAATTAATTCAGGAAATCTCACTTAGATTTTCCTAGTAGGCTAGGATCCCATTTAATTTATCTGACCTTGAGTGACTCAATAAATCAAAATAAATTAAGTTAAATAGATAATATAGTTTATCAATCACATCTCTATATAACTCCTAAATCAATTAGGTGACAACTTTTTGTCTAAAGATATCCTATATGTTTCGCCTAACACATGTCTCTAACCTCATATGATCATGAGTGATTCATCCAAATTATATAGGTTAGTTAAATATAACCTAATTTTATAACATTAAACATATTTGATTAACAGTAACCTTCAGTGGCTCGATAAGTTATTCATAAATAAAACTCTGGTTTTATGTTTATAAAATTAGAAGGCAACTATTCATGTTCTCAAATTTTACTTAATATATTAGTAAGGGATTTATTATCAATTAATTAGATCTCATAAATAACATGGCATAACGTTTACATAATTAATTAAGAAACCTTAAGTTACATTTCAGGGGAATTAGATGAGAAAAAAAATTTACAACCGAGAAGAAAAATAGAGATAAGGTAGAACACACAAGCCGTATTTAATAAAAATTACAATCATTCAACCATCAAATAAAAACACAATCACATTGATCTTTAATATCCACAGTCATCACTACACCATTAAACAGTTTTACCGACGGACTACGTCCGTCGGTCACAGGAATGAAATCCGTCGGTGAAATAATTACCGATGGCCTCACCGACGGAACACGTCCGTCGGTAAAACAGTTATCGGTAAAACCCATTTCCGTCGCTAATTCTGTCGCAAATAAAAAAAACACACACCGACGAAACACTGACGGTCTTACAGACGGATACACGCGCGCAAAAAAAAGTTTCCCGCGGGAACATTACCGACGGAATAAATCCATTTGCAATTTCAACGGACGTACCGATGTATAATCCGTCGGTAATTATGGCATGGCTGGTAATTGTTTGGTAACTCTTTGTGGAAAACTGATGGACACAATCCGTCGGTACATCCGTCGGTATTCATCACCGACGGATATATTCCGTCGGTAATTATGGCATGGCTGGTAATTATTTGACAACTCTCTGTGGAATACCGACGGACATTATCCATCGGTATATTTATCGGTAGGTATGTAAAATATCAAAAAAAATAATTTTGTTTATAGTAAAAAACCTTAATAAACAAATAACAATGGATTAAACATTAAAAATATAAAAGTAATGTTAAATAATATTCATTACAAATTTAATGTGTTTAAAAAACAAAATTAAACTAGAATAGCGGTGGAGTTGGAGGAGGAAGAGGAGGCTGGTTGTTCCCGGGACCATACGACCAAAAAGAAGTAGCACAAGTATCGTCACCCATCTTTGATCTCATCTCCATGACTATTTGACGGAGCTCATCATAATTCGTCGAGAGTTGTTGATATTGTTGTTTCAACGCAATGAACTCCTCAGACTGGGTGTTCGATATTGATGGAGAGCTTCCAACAGTTGAGACACTACGAGTCGAACGCAAGTTGTCAGCCGTAGTGTTGGAGAGCCCGTAGACCCTGTTTTTATCGGGTCCACCAGACGATCCCGCCTCCATCCACAAATCTGGATCGAAATCTGGATGGGTCGACAGATTGTCCCCATATCTCTCCCTCAACCGGCTATTATAGGTCTCCTGAAAATTCCATCGGTAAAAAAATCATCAAATGCAATTCAAGATGCAATTCAAGAAAATAATAACTTACAAAATAAAATGAATGAACGAACATACCACGAAGTGCTGAGCACGGTTGTCCACGAACTGCTGCACCCCCTTTTGGCGGTCTTGACTCCGCACATGCGTCTCTAGAAATAGCTCCATTGGACTCGGTTCACGTCCAAGAGACGCAGCCTGTAAGGAAAAAATAGGTTGAAAGTTAAATATATTATAAGGAATGACAAATTAATTAACGATATATTTCAATAAAATTAATCTTACCATCCGCTTTGTATGTGCGCTGAATGGGACGGATCCGCTAGTGTGCGTGGTCACCGAACCATAAATTTGCCGGTTCCGGTTGTCGGCGCCAGACTGTGAGCGCCGTGAGAACCGCTCTGAGGTCACGTGCTCAATATATGCCGTCCATATTTCCCCCGAGATGAATGGCAGTTTGAATTCCTGCCAAACCGCCACCTCATTCCATCCTTCAAGACCGTTATCCCTCGCATGTCTTTTTGATTTTTTTTGGGTGTCATACCAAAAATCACGCAACCTACTTCCATAGTAACAAATTAGAATTTAAAACATAAAATTATAAAACAAAAATAAATATTATTTTCGATGTTACCTAGTTGCCGCGTGATTCTCCCATACCCTCCTCACAACATTGTTGTCCGCCCTATCCCACTCAAATTTGTTCTGTGTATATAAATAATTCATATAAAATAAAAATAGTACAAGATATAAAATTATAAAAATCATTTATTAAAAATAAGCTGTAAATTAAAAATTAACACCGACCTGAAATCGCTTAAACCATGCATCGATATTAGGTTTCCACTCAGGATGTTTGGAAACCTGGCTCCATTGAAACAATGGAATCTCCATCGACGATTTAAACGCCAATGTTATAGTCCTTGCAGCCTTAATGTTTGTGAACCTGAAATTAAATAAAAGTAGTAATATTAATTAGTTGTTCATAAATTATGTTATAAGTATATAAAAAAAAAACATTAAAACCTAAACAAACTTACATTAAGAGGTCATCCTTCCATTGTGCCTGGTACTTGCGGGTGAATTGACCCCGCTGTGAAGGCACACCGCTTCTGCGCTATGAAACCGCGCTAGAAGAGGCAGCATCACAAGTTGGCATAGATTCCTCGCCGTGATCAACACCTAAGGATACGTCCTCCTCGTTGCTAGAAGAACTAGCTTCAACCGTCTGCTGACGACGTGTTGTAGATTTCATTCTACGCATCTACACAAATTTATACGAATAATTACATAATTAACTTCGATTATTTTAAAAAAAATTCGACAGAGTCTCCCCTATACTGGGGTCCCAAGTTATCGACAAAATCATATTACACTTCCAATTTTATTTCACATCCCGATCCAATCATCCTAGATGTCAACCCAACTCATCATCATCAACACAACATTTTATTCAATAACATCATATAATGATATTCAAGTAAAAGAATCAATTTCAACTATGAACATTCATTGTTAAATTGGTACTTAGAGTTACAAACATTAGATTAAAGTCATAAATTCAAATTTACGGATTAATATTACATTTCAAGTTTTAGGAGACAAGACTCTTAATTTATTAATAATTACATGGTCAAAAGCAAAAGATAACTAAATCAATATCATTCCTTACACGATCGACCTTAATGGATCTCAAAATAAAATTTAACGTGTACACATAAATATAAAAATGTAATAACAAGCAATAACAATGACATGGAAACAATAATATCCTAAATTAAGATAAACTAATTAAAAGTAATTCTATATATATATATATATATTAACATTTTTAACATACATTTAACAATAACAATTATAGCAATACAAACAATAATATCATAAAATTAATAAATAAAACTAAAAAACTAAAAAACATTACACAAAACAACATAAACACAAAACAAACAATACACAAAACTAAAAAACACTATATCAATTCAAAATAAATTTGGGAATAAAAAATGCTTACCTTAATAATGTGTTGAATGTAAGATTTTATCTACAAACAATACACAAATCAAAGAACACCAAAAAAAATAATCATAATAAAAATAAAAAAATACAAAGATAAAGAAAAAAGTATACATACCTTGGTAAAATCACAACCACCAAAACAAAGAAATCTCTTCAATTTAACAAATAGAAACGGAGAGGAGAAGAGAAATGGAGAAGAAGAGAAACGGAGCCGAGAGAAAAAAAATGAACCAAATGGGGAGGGAGTGGGGATTTATATGGCAATTTTTCCGACGGAATTACCAACGGACATAAATTGTTGTCGGTGGCATTAAATTCCGTCGGTAATTCCATCAGAAATTAATTGAATTGCGCACCAAAAAAAGTTCGAAAATCCCGCCAAACTTTTCGATCCGTCGGAAAATCCGTCGGTATTCGTGCAGACGGACACGTGTCAGACATGCATGCGCTTCGAGAAGTGCGTAAATCCGTCGGTACAAGACGTCGGTAAAGCCGTCGGTATGTGTGCAGACGGATACGTGTCAGACATGTGTGCGCTTCGGGATGTGTGTAATCCGTCGGTGATTCCATTGGTAGTGTTCGTCGGTCACTCCGTCGGTAAACCGGTCGGTGAATGTGGCAAAATCCCGTAATTTGTTTTGCAACTCTCTGTGAGATACCGACGGGTTATAAGCCGTCAGCAATTCTATCGGTGCCTGTGGCACAATCCTGTAATTTTTTTGCAACTCTCTGTGAGATACCGACGGGTTATATTCCGTCGGTGAAACCGTAAATTTTTCTTATTTTTTTATGTAACGCTTTCAAAAAATCTTGAATTGCAATATTACAGCACACACAACACAATAACAAGGCTGACCATTAAAGAAGAATAAATATTTCATGTTTCAAATTATTGCATAATTATAAAATAAGGCTTTATAACATGTTTAGTTTGTCGGAATTTTCATCTTCGTCCTCTATTGAATTGTTATCATCAGCTTCATCGCACTCTTCAATTTCGTTATCATCTTCTTCAACAACATTCTTTTTTCCACTAGTAGAGCTCAGAACAACATTCAA
>Ga0325405_1007081_pt1 | contig 11309 bp, 4 predicted proteins | sample PopdelMetagenome_21_FD_205663 | JGI IMG/M metagenome (GOLD analysis project Ga0325405, IMG submission 205663) | Populus deltoides microbial communities from Bellville, Georgia, United States - Xylem-Control-R2 | ecosystem: Host-associated > Plants > Phyllosphere > Stem > Wood/Secondary xylem...
CAACCGATGATGATCCTAATGTCGTCACAGCAAATGTTGACCTTACCCTCCGTTTATAAGCTATATATATATATATATATAGTTTCTTGATGTTCTTCAAAGGTGGTTTTTCAGATGGGCTTTGAAAGTGTGATTAGCTTTACAAGTAATGAAAGAGATTAACATACTTAATTACGCTATTAATTAGATTGTAGCTCATATGATACGATGACGGTGTTTGTTTATCTTGATATCTCTCTTCTGTCGAGTTTTTGTTTGAGCCAGATTTTGTTGTTGTTTTTTTCATCTTCTCTCTTTAATTTGTACTATCCCGAAAATGCCCTTCTGGTGACCCGGGTGGGATTTTCCTGTCTCATTGACTAGCATGCAACTGATAAATTATGTTTATAAATATTGATCATTATGCTGATTCAATGACAGCCGTAGGATTTGCTCTTTTAAAGCTCGTTAGTGTTTGTTGAAATGGTTTTTATTTTCATCCCTCAATTTTTTTTATTTATTATTATTTTTTGGTTCTTTAATGGTGGTGTGGCTGGGTTTTATTCATAGATCGGTTTATCTCCGATTTACAGTTTCCTTAATTTCCCCAGCAAGCTGTAATTAATTTAAAGGTGGGAAATATTCTCTTCATTTTTTTTTCCTCCTGTTTTTGAAAATTGAAGAGAAGCTCTAGAAGTTTCGTAAGAACCATCGTATTTGGGCAGATTTTAGAATTGAATTAGTCCTTAAAAATTATTCTGTGATTGTCCTAGATTTTTTTTTTTTTATCTTTTTTAATTGCATATTATCATGTGACCCACGCGAGGTGTTAAGCGTTTTTTAGAATTGAATGACAAGTTAATTTTACATGAAGAGTTTTTAATAATTGCAAAAAAGAAATTAAAAAAGCATGGATCTAAATTGATATTGAAGAAAAAATAATATCCTTTCCCCCGTGTATGTTGTTCAAGAGGCTTGTAAATATACACTTTAGTCCCATTATTTTTAATTTTTTTTACATTTGATCCCTTGTATCTTTGAATTTCTTTATTTAAATCCCAAATTTCATTACCAATTACTTTGATTTTGATATATATGAATTTGATTTTGAAACATAAACTCAATGTAGGCAATTTTAACTTCTAATGATGCAGAAAGAAGTAGCTAGATTGAAGCTCAAAAAAATTTCTTCATTTGATTTTGAGTTTTTAAAGTAATTAGATTGTGTTTTGTTGTTATAAATGATTTTATAGAGGTTAATAAAATATATTTTCATGTTTTTGGATGAACAAATTGTTCATATTTGGGTTTTTAGAGTCCAAAAACTTAGACCATGATTTTTCAATTACTAGAGTCTAGAGCCATATTTAGTAAATGAAAAAGATGGTAGACTGACATGATGATTGCAGAGGATAAACACAAAGACTAATATGATTTGTATTTGAGTTATATTTTATGGATTAATATAGTAAATTAAAGATACGTGGGATTATACTAAAGTATTTACTTAAGTTGTTTGAAAACTATAGAACTATACACTTGGATTTATATAACTAATGAAAATAATGGCATTGAAATCACGACACATGGATTGACAAAAATAAGTAATGGAATGGAAAGATAGATTTATATATGTGAGATAATTGAAGTAAAAAACACTTATAAGGTTGTAATCTAATTAATCGTAAGAACAAGAATGAAATTGATTAATCGATAAGTTTAAGTATGAAAATGATTGGTTTAAAAAATAGAAAATCAATAAAATTCTTGATTTTTGTGTTAAAAATCTTTTAATGACTGTGATGATAATTAATTATATTATAATGTTAATCATTTGTTTTATGTTCAACTTCAACACACCAGAAATAATAGCTTGATATTATAAATTTTCTTTTTAGCTACAGGTAATGATGATAAACATTAATGCATCTTATATCTTTTGAGTTTATTAATAAATAGATTATGAAGTTATAATATGTGATCTAAATACTTTAATCTTCTTACACCGGTAAAGCTAACTCAAGCTATTCAAGTTGTTAATGTTCATTATTTTATTATGATTCCAATGTTGTTTTATTTATTTCATTTCCAATGTTTTTTAATACTTAAAAGAGATGTGAAATTGTTGTTGAAATAATGATGAGATATTATCTACGATGATTGGATTAAAGAGTTAGAAAGTTGTTGTAGAAGTGCACAAGTATTTGTCGATAATTTAGGATGTCCTAAATATAGAGGAAGCTCTGCTAAAATTTTGATAAAAAATTCAGTAGTGTTTATATGAACATTTCAGAATGTATAAAAAGAAAAATTTACCTTGTTTTTCTCGTGTTTCAAGGCTTAAAAGGTAGAAATTAGTTATTATTTTTTTTAATGGGAAACAATTATCATTGTCATGAAAAATAGGGTTCTTACATGCGCTTTGCCATAGGTGGAACTAATTTTTTTCAAACATAAAAAAGAACACTAAGAGCATGGGAATTGTTTGGCAATGTTATTAAACCTGGACAAGATGTGAATTTGTTGATTTAATAGGTTTAAAGAAAACCCGGATGATCGGTAAAATCATGAATCAACTTATAAAAAAACCAAGAAGAATTTTTTTTAAAAAAAGTATTAAGACAATGGTATATTGAATAACCCTGGTCACACGCGACTATGTTCACGAACTTAGTTGGGTTTGATAACTTTTTTTATTAAAAAATAATTTATATTTAATTATATGATAAAAACTAGATGCTCACAATTTTAAACATCAGCCCTAAAATAGATGTATTTTTGAGACCGTGATAACCCTAAACAAAACACACACAAAAAACATTTCTGATGTTTATTTCTCAACCAATCCACTATCAATGGATGTAATCAGGAAAAAAATTAAAATATATATTTTTTAATTATTATCATCATTAAGTAGAAGACCAAATTGCTCCTAAGATGAAGATAAAGTCCCTAAAGTCAAGCTTTAAAAGTAATATTTTTAAAAACAAAATCTAAGCGTTGTTTTGTATTTATAGGCATTATAGTAACTTAACTTTGCAAAAAAAAATAAAAAAAACAATAATAACCTCGATTAATTAAAAATGGTTAATCCACAATAATTGAAGGAAGATGAGTATGAAAGCCATTGTAGGAAAATCAATAAATTTATTGTTTTAACCCATACTAATTGATTCAGATGAATGTTCTAGAACTAGGTTAATATTTTAAATTTACAACCCGTAAAATTAAGAACCCGGGTTCAATTAAGAATTTCAATTGTCAACCAATTTAATGCTAAATTATGAAATTGAAAAAATAAATCCAAATTAAAAAACTAACCAAAGCAAAAAAAGGAATGAGCATCAAATATGAAAAGAGAAAAAAATATAGGGGGGAAATTGAAAAAAAAAACAAATTTAGAAACTATCTTAAAAAAATCAAAAGAATAAAAACCATATCTAATAGACAAAATAAATTAAAGGATGATACAAATGAAAACAAAACAAAATTGAGAAATGAATTAAAATAAGACAAATTGAAATCGAAACATAAGGAACAAAATAAAAAAAATAACTTAAAGGGTTGATATAAAAATATGAAGGGCCAGACACAAGTTTATAGGAGAAAGAGAAAAAAAAGGATGTTGTTAATACACTGGAGATCCGGTGACTACATGCACCATTCAGGAATGAAGATAAGGCCATGATGAATCGAATAACACAGTGGACTAACATTTTTTAATACAAGAGTCAGCCACACGTGCCGCCTAAAAGCGACGGAGCGGCTGATATGATAAGACATACATCGCACACATTATAAATTATTTGTGTTTTTTTTGTCTTTCAAAAATACTATATTCTCGTGTCCCAAACATGTTTACAAAAAAATCACTTTGAAGTCCTTAAATCAGTTTTTGAAAAATTAAATGTCTAAAAAGATCCTAGATCATAGTATAATGATAATTTGCTTTTAAAGGTAACAAAATTATTTAACTGTGAAAAAAATAATGAAAAAATTAAGACATCCCATTAATATTCAAAATTTACAAATAAACCAAAGAAAACTATCGTTTTACCCTTAAAAAAAAAATTTATTGAGAGGTTTTTTCAAAATCAAAATTGTCAAATATTCACTAATATAATCTACAATAAACAAAAACATATATACTGTGGGTTTTCCACGTGTTTTAGCATTCTTTTTAATTTATTCTCTAATGCTCTCGGGGATAAAAAGAAAAAGAAAAAAGAAGTGCTAAAATCAAATCAGGTGGCTTGACTTACAAGCGCTAGGCTAGAGGAACGTGGTTTATCCATTTATTTATATTCGGAGGCCTACCAGGACTCGGAAACAACCCCTATAAGGCTGTAAAAGAGTACCCCTACACTCATCATCATGGAGATCGCCAATGAAACAGGTGTTGTTGCTGAAAAGAATGATTATTCAGTGTGGGCAATTCCACCTGAAGTTGTGGGAGAAAAGCTGAAAAAGTTGATGGAGGCTCTTAGATCAGAGTTTGGTGGGCCAGAGATCCCACCACATATAACTGTTGTGGGTGCTACGAGCTTAACAGAGGAGGATGCTTTGAAGAAGTTCAGGTCAACCTGTGAAGGGCTCAAGGCTTATCATGCTAAGGCTGATCTCGTAGTTTCTGGGGCTTTTCCCTCCCAATGCCTTTATTTGCTCTTCCATTCAACGCCTGAGGTGGGTCTGAAAACATTCTTTAGAAATTGATGGTATTTTTCTAATTTCTTGATCTCTAATCTTGTTTCAGATGCATTAAGGTAATTCTTTAGAAATTGATGGTATTTTTCTCTTTTCTTGTTCCCTAATCTTGTTTCAGATGCATTAAGGTAATCACATCCTTGTTTCTGATAATATCTCTTTCTTTTACAGTTGTCTATGTATGATAAATTGATAATTACCTAATACTCTTCCAGGTAATGGATGCAAGTGAACACTGCTGTAGGTATTTTGGGTACAAGAGGTCTAATCGTAAGTATTCTTGACTTTCATGCTTAGAGTCGTGACATAAGAATATGGGAAGCATAAATCGAGCATTAATGATAATGTTTTTGAGCCTATAACCATAAATTATCTTTGTAGGGTATATGCCCCATCTTAGCCTCCTTTATGGGACTCTTACAGAAGATGAGAAGAATAAAGCTCGAGAAAAAGCTAATGTTCTTGATGAGAGCATCGATGGCCTGAACTTCCAGATAAGTCGCCTGGCACTGTGGAAAACAGACCGTAAAGACAAAGGAACTTTGGAATCATGGAGGCAGATTGCTGAATGCAGCCTTAGCCCCAACTAGGTATTCAATTCTTCTTTCTTGATGCATGAATTTAGAATAAGATATACCAAATTACCAAGTGCTCTTCAGCTGCATGAGTACTTTGGTTAGGTATGCAATTTTATTACCGGTTGACTTGGTTGAGTGGGAAATGTTATGTACTAGCTTGAATGTGTATTGAGAATAACATTAATTTGATTCACTCTCCTGGCGGTTGATCAGGCTCGATACAAAACTATGAGTGAAAACCGAAGGAACTTCTGAAATGAAACAATCACCAGACAACTTTCTCTGATTGACAATAAAAAATTGAAAAGAAGTTGGCAATCCATGGGTACTCATGATATTCAACACACTGAGATCCATGAAACAATTTGGATCATACCAGGAGGTTCCACTATGCCATTTTCAGACTTATTTGAGAATCAGGATCGAGTATCAGATCAAAATACAGTGTGTACACTGCAGAAGAATCAAACTTCAAATGTTGGAACTTCAGAATCAAACCCATGAGTAGATTGGTAGGCTAGCCGAGCTAGTATGTTTCTACAAGGATCACTCTCTCTTTTCTCCTGTAAGAAAGCAAGGCATTTCTCCCCCCCAGACTTGACTTCTATATAAAACTCATGCGCTTTGTTCGTCTCTTAATGCAGCTTCCTTCCCGCAGGGGCACAATTTGTGACTGTAGTCAAAATCTTTTGGTATTGCGAATGTACAAGCAGCGCTGCAAAATTAAAATTAAATTATTTAAAAAAAAATAATTGGCATAGAAAATTCACTTCTGTGTAGACACATATCATAAAATTAATGCACTTGCAATTAGTAGTGTTATGATTTTTCCGGCATAATCCATTTATTATTATAAAATCAATTGGAACAATTTAGTCCATTCGCCTTTTGGAATGAGTAGAGTAAAGACTTTATCACCACAAAAAAACTTTAAAAGGTTGATGGGATAATTCTGTCTTTTTACTTTTTAAACGTATAATATAAAAATTATAACAAAATTATTTAAAAGGTTGAACGAGCGCAAGTCTTTGTACATTTTATAATCACAATATAAAACTTATATTACTCTTAAAAAAAAAATTGTCAACTTCGTCAAGGAGCTCTTTTGTATTTTTAAATTGGGTTTTTATTTTTATTTTTTTATAATTGACAAGTTGTCTTAGGAGCAATTTAATCTTTTCATTATTATAAATATAATTTTAAAAAGAAGAGTGGTTGGTGCGTCTAATGCACACGCTAGCTAGGGGGACACTTGTACCTTTTGACGATGCTTGTGGTGCTGTCCCACTTCCAAACGCTACCTTTCAGGGTGACGTTGGAAGCTCTCGTCATGATCTTCCTGGTGGTATGGCATATGTGCATGATGGTGAAGTGGTTGGGCTTCGATAGACTTTTTTCTTGTCCCTTATTTTTCTCTCTTTTGCTTTTCAAAATATAAAAGTGTCATTTCATTTGTTTTTTTTATATACAATTTGGTCTTTTTTTTCTAATTGCTATTTTTTTTTTATCTTTTTTCCTTAATTTTGTCCCTTATCATTTTGGTTTCATTTAATTTTTATATCAAATTTGGTCGTCTTTTTTTTTATTGCTTTTTTCATTCATTTCCTAATCGTTTTTTTTTCAATTTCATCCATCACCATCTGATTTAAAATTATTTTTATATCAATTTTAGTCTTCGTTCTTTATATTGCTATTTCTTTTGTTTTGGATTCTTTTTATTGTATATTTTTTTCAATTTTATTCCTCAATATTTTATCGATTTAAAATTTTGCTTGGTTTGTTTTTAGGGCTTGCCTCATATAGAGTTAATCCATGACTCATGACCAGGGTTATAGGTTCCGAAAGTTAACACGAGTTGATTTTGATCATTTTTTAAGTTTTTTTTTAAATTGTTCAATTTCATCATTCAAAATTTGATTTATTAGAAATTGATCTTCGTGCTTTTTTATTCATTTTCCTTTCTATATGGCTATCTTAATCAGGTACACATAGTCACAGGGTTAGCTGATTAACCCAAGTTGACTTGGATATTTTTTTAATTGTTTTTTAAGTATTCTTTTTTTGTTTTAACATCGAGTTGTTTGATAATTGAGTTTTATAGTTTTATCCAGTTTGTTTTCGACGAGCTTCATAGTTTTTTTTTACTTTGTCAATTTTTTGTCATTTATTTTTTTATTCATATTATTTAAATTAATTAAGTTTATTAAATTTAGTCAAGTCAATGATCCAAGTCTTAAATTTATTTTTGCTTTTTAAGGAACACTTACGTCGCTTTAACATTCTTTTTTTATGTTGCGTAAAATTTAGGTATGCCTACAATAGAGTATGGCCAATATTGAAAACCCTTGATTTCAAAAATAAAAAAAAAATTAGTGGCTTTGGAGACATTAAACTAAAAATAAATAATAAATAAATAAATGCAATCACATAGGAAAATAAAATTAAAATAAAGAAAATATAATTCAACTAACAATCCCTCTCACTCACCCACCACCAGCACAAATGTAGGTCTATTGATTAGGATCTACCAATTGCATATGTTTTTCTTCTAGATTACATATGATATATTAAGATCATAGAAACTAACTTTTAAACCCTTCCAATGATACTAGCAACAATCCAAGTATCCAATGATAACTCCACTTTCTTTTCCTTCCTCTCATATATTGTAGAGGACCAACTAAATTCTCTCAATTTCAGGACAAAATGACACAGATTTTATTTTAATTTAATACTTATTCAATTAGAGATCGGGCTCTATTAATTTTATTTGTTTGTTTTTTGTGGAATTTTTCATTAATTTTAAAAATGACACAGATTTTCACTGGTTTTTTTATTTGTTGGATTTACTTTGGCTAATCAATATTAAATTGGTTGGCAATTGAGCTTTTTGCATCAGTTCGAGTCTAAGATTTAATGAGTTCGAATTTGAGTCTTTGTCCAAGTTTAGAAGGTTCATCTAGGTTTTCTTGGTTTATTTTTTCCTTTTTTTTTAAGCTGATATCTTTTCAATTTCGTCATTCAACATTTATATCATTAACGATTAGGCTCTATTTTTTCTTTATAATCTTTATATATATATATATATATATATATATATATATATATATATATATATATATATATATCAAAAAACCTTAACCTTGAAGGATGGAACAAAAAAAAAAATTGGTTTCTAGTCGACATAATATTAAAGGATGAAATTAAAAAAAATATATCAAATGAAAAACTTTGCCAAAGTAAATCCCATAAAAAAAAAAAACAAATAAAAAGACTCAAGACAACTCAAGTTAGTTTGAGAATTATATACTAACTTGAGTTGTCTTGAGTCTTTTTATTAGTTGTTTTTTTATGGGATTTACTTTGGCAAAGTTTTTAATTTGATATTTTTTTTTTAATTTCATCCTTTAATATTATGTCGACTGTAAACCAATTTTGTTTTTTTTTTTTGTTCCATCCTTCAAGGTTAAGGTTTTTTGATACTGGGCTTCGTGACTTTCTTTTTATTTGTCTATCTCGATCCCATCGCTTGGACCTCAAGTTTGGTGGGTTAACTCAATATTTCTTTTAAGGTTTCTCTTTTAAAATTTAATATTTTTTGCGTTCTATCCTTCAACATTAGGTTGTTTTGGAATTGTGTTGCATGTTGTTTCTTTCATGTTTGATTGGTTGGGATCTTAACTTCATCATTTTGTTTACTATTCTTTTTTTTATTAGTTCTCATGTTTTTTTTAAGTTGGTCCATATTTTGTTTTACTCGGTCAGGTCTAGGACCCGTGTCATGTTTATTTAAAAACTTTTTTAAAACATGTTTGCATCTCTCAAATATCTTTTTTTTTATTGATAAAAAAAATGTTTTGGTAAGAAATGGAAGGCAGACCCACAAATCTAGTTTATTCTATAATGGGTGGAGGGGCATGTCAATGGACTTTGTAGTTAATATTGTCAACCCTCCTCATGGATAGGGTTTCATCTTTTTTTTTTTTCATCTTATTCAGTATACGAAGAATATTTTATATTGAAATTGATGAGGAGGTGCGAGCTCTGATTTGAACCTTAATTAATATTTTAATATATTATTGAATCTTTGTGATAAAATATTGGTTGTTTGAAATGATTTTGGGTTTTTTATTTTGTGTGTGTGCCAGTAATTTTGTGCATGAATGTGATTTGTGTGTAAATATTTGAATTTCTTGTGAGTTTAATTATTCGATATGATGTTATTTTTTTTTTGCATATGGATGTTTGTCATGAATGTGTGTGAGTTTTTTTTTTAATATAATAGTGGTGTTTTGTATAAAAAGAATATAAAAATGATTGCGAGCTATTATGGTTTTGTTGTTTTTTTTTTAACATGAATCAGTGAGTTGAAAGGTGTCTTTAACGATACTCTCTCAATTCACTTTCCATCATACAATAAATTATTATCCCACCGACAAGGTCTCTCTTAAAGTGACAAAATATAATTTTAAAAAATAAAAAAATATTATGTTCTTTTTATTGTCTCTATTTATAAATATGTTTTTGATAATTTTTATGCGTTATGACATGTTATTTTGTATTGTTATGAGTGGACCCGAATCGAGTCAACGTGACCTTACATAAGTCCAATGAATATGAGTAGTGCTTTTGGAGCCTATTTTGGTCATATTCAAAGAGCGGGGCTAAAACCCAATTTGTACCATCCATACGGGTGTAATGCTCACTTCAAAATCCAAAATCAATGAGATATTTTATTTTTAAAGATTAATGTAAAACTTTTCTTAAATAGATGAAATCTTTTATTTTTAGGGATTAGTGAAAAAAAAACTTCGTTAAAATTATATAATTGACGAAATCTCTTATTTTTAAGGATTAACGTCAAATTCTTTGTTAAAAATAAAAAAATCAATGAAATCTTCTATTTTTAGGGATTAAAATCAAATTTCTCGATAAGTCTTCTATATCCTTTTAAAAAATATAATAAGATTTTCTTTAATTATCAAGTGGCAACTCTATTATTTATATTTTTTTTCTTTTAATTATGGAGAGTTACGCATTCCTCATGGTATGACAGACATGATACCCAACCCATTTTCAAGTGGAGATTGAAGATCAAACTTCAATGTTTTAGGTCTCGTTAAGGGGCTGCTAGCTAATTTGAGATGGAAATGCACATGAAGAGTTGCAGGATTATGATTTTAATTATGTTTCACTTAGTGCTCAGCAATGTGCGAGTAAACTGGCAGTGCATGTTATGATATGAATTGAAGAAGATGTGAAAGGATGAAGAAGGAGATGATTTACATGAAGGACAAAATCTTCACTGTGTATTTCATAAATTATTCACTGTCTTACTTCTCTTTACATGAAGCACTGCTGTATTTATATACAGCTTAGTATAACAACTTCTAACACACTATATCATTCTATATTCATAACAGAATGGGAGAAGAAATGTAACAGATTTATTTTGTTGTATTTACAAATCTTGTTACAGCTGCCAGAATGGCAAGCGACTGGTGTGCAAATCGTGTTGTTACGTCCTGCATGTCCTGCGTGGTGTTGGCTACAACGTCCTGCATGACATGCTTGGTGTTAGCTGAGTGACATGCATTTGATGTGTCGTCTAATACCCCCCACAAGATGGAGAATAGAGATTAACTATTCCCATATTGGATAAGTTTGTCTGAAAAATGGAAGAAGGAATAGCTTTGGTAAAGATGTCTGCGAGTTGACACCGAAAGGCAACATGAGTAGTTGTAATGCTGCCATCTTGTATCTTGTCATGAATGGCATGACAATCCAATTCAATATGTTTTGTTCGTTCATGAAAAACTGGATTGGCAGCAATGTGCAAGGCAGCTTGATTGTCACAGTAAAGCTGGGCTGCTTGAGGATGAGATACACGAAGGTCTTGAAGGAGATAACGAAGCCATGTTAGTTCGGAACAAGTGGAAGCCATAGACCGGTATTCTGCCTCAGCTGATGAGCGGGAGACGATGGATTGTTTCTTGGATTTCCAGGAAATAAGGGAGTTGCCAAGGAAGATGCAGTAACCCGTGACTG
>Ga0325405_1007087_pt1 | contig 11306 bp, 2 predicted proteins | sample PopdelMetagenome_21_FD_205663 | JGI IMG/M metagenome (GOLD analysis project Ga0325405, IMG submission 205663) | Populus deltoides microbial communities from Bellville, Georgia, United States - Xylem-Control-R2 | ecosystem: Host-associated > Plants > Phyllosphere > Stem > Wood/Secondary xylem...
AAGGGCTTTGTTGAGCCCGGGATTATAATGGACCTAGGAGTTAGAGGCGCAGGCTTAAGTCCATTTTAATATGGTAAATTAAAAATTAACATTAAAAAAACAAAATCTCCTAGCCAATATTCATTGGAATGATGTAATTATGAAATTGCCTTTCGACTACGAAAAATTTGAATTAGATACCAAGATGGTTTTTTTTATCATGATTCAATTATTATTTTTAAGTTATATAGGTATAGAATAGTTTTTTATTTTATTTATCACAGTAAAATGACTTTGTTATTCATAAAATTAAAAAATTAAAACTTGCAACGCACTCGTCAGAAGTAAATTACCGTCACACCTTTCAGGCAATACATGTAGTGAACAATACTTTGATTTTTTAATTGATAAAACAAATTCAACTTACAACAAACCCACATATCTAGTTTGTATTAATATGGAAAGCTTTGTCATAGTGATAGTGTTTATGGGTGATTTTTTTTTGTGTAGATTTGAGATAAATCACGGAAATAAAACTCATTAAATTTTCTTTTAATGTATCAAATTGATACAAAGGATGTATTTTAAAATTGTTCAAAAACATTATTTTAAATTAATTAATGTATAAATTGTTCATGAGTACTCTTAACTTTAAAGGAAAAAAAACCTCAACATGAGACTTAAAAAAAATTTTGAAATAATATTAATAATATATATGCAACTATTAACATAAATCTAAACAAGTTCAGTGTTTCATTGTGGAGGCAAACACAAAACATTATGTATTGAAATATTATATTGATATGTTTGTTCTTCTCAAACAAAATCATTAAACTAGTTATTGGAAATAATACAATTTTTTTCTTTAAGGTCCATTAATTATTATCAGATTGTCGAGGATAGCTCGGTTTTTCATATTTTTAAAAGTCAAGTTAAATGATTAAATTACTTTTAAAAGCAAAATTTATTCAAAAAGCAACTAGGGGTTTTTATGAATTTTTACTTTTTAATGCATAGTAAAATGACTAAACTACCCGTAAAAGTAAGATTTTTTGAATTGGCATCCAAAGACTTTTTTGTATTTTTATCCTGGTTTTTAGTTATAATGAAGTGGACTATGACAATTTGATATTTTAATAAATATAAAATATTATTTAAAAATAAAAAATATTGCACAACCAAAACGTGGAAGACGTATGCACTCTTTGGGTGGTGTGTAAGGTGTTAAGAGCATCTTGATGTCCTTTTTCTAGTGGTCAAACACATGTATATGATAACACAACGGTTAAGCTCTAGTGGAATTTTTTTTCTTCTTCCCCCTCTTTTCTCTCTCCTCACCTTAGGTTTTGCATCTACTCTTTCAAAAATTAAATGTATCCTGTCAGTTTGTATGTGTATCAATTTTGGTTTTTATTCTTTTGATTGTTATTTATTTTGTTTTTTTAATTTTGGATGATTGAGAATTTTGCTTCATAATTATTTTGTATGGGGTAATCTGAGTCTCACGAATCAGGTCACTAGTTTTAAAGATTAGCTCAATTTGACTTTGGTTTTTTTTTTAGATTATTTTTTTGAAAAGTGATTATTTTTAATCTTATCCTTCGGTATTAGGTTATTAGGCTTTAAGCTTCATGATTTCTTTTTATTTTTCTTTCTATGAGTTGTGAATTTGGGATGCTGACTTAAGTTAGGTTTTTTAGTTCTTTTTTAAAATTGATTTTTTCTTCAATTCATCTTTCAGCGTTTGATTTGTTGGTAATTAAGCTTTGAAATCTTTTCATTTTTTTCTTTACAAAGTTATCTCGTTCTCATTCAATTTTTTCTTTATTATCAAATAAGATCGTTGAAACCTTTTACGAATATTTAGAGGGTATATTTTCGTAATACTAGCAAACATTTATTTTTTTTATTAGTCATTGTCATTTTTTTATCATTTTCTTTTTTTATAATCATATTATTAAATTAACTCATGTCCTAAATTTTTCTTGCAACTTAAAAAATGTTATCATTGTTTAGGCATCCTTTTTTAATGTTAGAAAAAATATAACTGGACCCACAGTGTAATGCTGGCCACCCATTTAGTTTTGTACCTAAATAAGATTAAGAGTGAAGTTGTTTTAGGGTTCATTTATGATTATGCTCAAAACTAGTGTTATTTTTCTGGACAACAAATATGACTCAATCAACAAATCACATCAAACTTGAGTATATTAACAAATAGAAGAGGAGAGGAACTCATTGTTCTTCTCTTCACAAAGTATTATTCCAAGTAAAATGTTTTTTTTAATTTCATTCTTTAACATTGAATTTATTGAAAATTGAGATTCATAATTTATTTTGATTTACTTTCTATGGGGTTATCCAAGTCTCATGATTTAGATCACGAGTTTTAAAAGTTAACCTGGTTGACTCATGTTTTGTATCATTTTTTTTAATTTATTCTTTTTCAATTTTCACCTTTTCATCATTGGGTTCATTTGGAATAAGTTTCATAATTTATTTTGTTTCTATAAAGTTATCTCTGTCTCATAACTCGAGTCACGAGTTTGGCAGTTAACCACGGTTGACTTGATTTTTCTTTATATGTCAATTACCCTCATCATAAGGTATTGTTCGGTGGAACAATACCTTTTTTTATTTTTTATTTTAAATTTAGTTTTTTTTAATTTCATCCTTTAACATTAAGTTTGATGGGAATTGAGCTTCATAATTTATTTTGATTTGCTTTATGTGGGGTTATTTTAGTCTCATGACTCGGGTCATATGTTTTGCGAGTTAACTCGGTTGACTCAAGTTTTTTTATTCTTTTTTTAATTAATTTTTTTAATTTTATCTTTTAGCATTGGGTTGGTTAGGAATTAGACTTCATAATTTGTTTCAATATGCTTTCTATAAAGTTATTGTAGTCTTATAACCCGGGTTAGGGGTTTAATAGGTTACCCAAGTTGACTTGGATTATTTTTTTGTTTTCTTTTTTTATTGATTTTTTTTCAATTTCATCATTCAACATCGGATTGATTAAGAATTGAGCTTCATAATTTATTTTGATTTGCTTTTTATGAGATTATCTTGGTGACATAGGTTTGTCAAGTTAACCTAAATTGACTCCTTTTATTTTTTTTTGTCCTTTTTTTTAATTGATTTATTTTTAATTTTATCCTTGAATATTGGGTTGATTGAGAATTGAGTTTCAAAATATTTTTTTTATTTACTTTTTTTAGGTTATCATGATCTCATGATTCGAGTCATGAATTTGGTATGTTAACCAAGGTTGAGCTGGATCGATCTAGGATATTGTCGTCTCAATATTTTTTTCTAAAAAAATATGTTGTCTCGAAATTTTATTGTGTCAAACTATGCTTTTTCTGGTTGTCCAAGTAGCCTTTGGACTTACTAAGTCGATCAAGTCAATCTTTACATAGTTATTTTTTTATCTATTAGAATTAGCAATGATTGAACATTCTTTTTTACATTTTTAAAAAAGTTAATTTAACTTGTTATGTAGTGCAAGAAAATAATCTAGTATTTAGCTAAACTTAAAAGAAAAGGATAAAACACGGCTTATGAGTTATCACCATGATACAGCAGTGTAGAGGCGATGCAAATTTGGCCATCCATTCCATAAGTCACATTTTAAAGAAAAACTTTGATTGTTTACCAATACTGAGATGCTGCTGAAAATTAGTTTCAATTAAACCCATCACCCATGACCATAATCTACATGGAAGCAATCAAGAAAATGGATGTTATGTTAATTCATTCATGACTGCAAAAAACTCAAATACTAGCACCTCAATGATTTAAGGATAAAATAGAACTAGTGAGGGCAAAATACAGAAGCAATTTCCACAAGCAGAGGTTAGAATGAATTATAAAACGAATAATATCAATGTCTCTTTGGTCATATGATAAAATTGGAACAACAGAGATATTTTATTCCCAAAACTGCTAGTATTGAGTAAAACATAAACTAGTTAGCATGGTTTTATGGTTTTGCTGCTTCTAAGCCCCCTGATAGAATCTTCTTTTTAATATTTTTGTTTTCTGAAAACATTAGTCCAATTATCAGAAAATCAATAAACATTTCTTTTTAATATCACATTATACTAGTAATCATAAAAAAAATATGGTTTCCGAAAGAAACAAAGTGATGAAGAAGATGGTAATTACAATATTATTCTACCATCCAACAACCACAGTTCCCTTTTATATCCTATCTTGCAAAGCCTTTGTTGTATCTCGGTTGATAGCGTGACAATTAAAGAATGGTTTGTAATTTGGAAAATATGGGGAAAATGAGAAATTTAAAGTCACCACCTAGAAATTTGAGGGAAATAGGAATCCCATAATTGACATTGATTCCAGATATTTAAGCACTGAGTTAATTATACTTAAGAAAATAAAGACACTACCCTTAACACATCATTTCGAACAAAAAGTTACTATTACTTGTGTTTTTCTAAATTTATTCACGTGCTATTTATTAAGAGCTTGTTCACAATTTAAATGAGAATTAGGTTCTGAATCCACTTTGTCTTTCAGAACGTTCATGAAATTTAAGCTTGTGCGAGATCATGTCGACCCAGCCCGACTCACAACTAAAAAAATTAAAAAAAATATTTATGAACAAAAAAATATATATTAGCATATAATGACAAAAAAATATATATTAGCATAAATGATGTCACAACACAAAAATTCATAATTAACAAAATCATAGTATATACATTTTTTTTTTATGCAAGTCCAATGAGCTATTTTATTAGGACTAAGTTTTTAATAGGTTTGATAAACTTGTTATCGTGTCCAAAAACATGCGAAGAAAAATAAAAAAATTTTTATACAAATGCTAAAAACACAAATATTTTTATGATGTTAAAACACACAAAATGATTTTTTTATGCTAAACATAATATTTAACAAAAAATAAATTATGCAAAAGATAATTTTTTATGCTTCTTCTTTTTCTTTTTTATGTTTGGCATTGATGCAAGTTTTTGAGAAAAAAAATTTATGATAAATTTTTTGTTTGTTTATTTATGTTATTTATTTCAACACATGCTAAAAAATAAAATTAAGCATCACACACACACACTCTCATCTCCTTTACTAAATAACTCACACAACCTGCAATCACATATATCACATATGTACAATTATCACAATTCCATAACAATCATTAAAAAAAAATAATCCAAAATTTGAAGAACACTTTCTAAAAAAAGGTTGGAATGGTCAGAGGAGATGTCGTGGTGCCCTAAAGCTTCAAGAACAATAACAGAACAATTATGGCGCATGGTTTCCACGAGTCACTGCAACAGTGGCATTTGAAATCACGAGTTGCCATTCATGGGAGGTCACCTAATGGATTCGAATCGCCGTCTCCTCTTTTTTTTCTCTAAGTCGGCAATAAGTGCCACGATTACTTACAAAAAACAAAAAAACAAAATCACACAAGCACAATTAGTTTTTTTTTTTATCTCCTCTTCTCCCTAAATTTGTTTCTCTTAGTTTCATCCTCTTTATTATTGGTTAATGGATATTACGGTGGTGTTATTGTTCCCAATAATCAAAGCTGGAAAAGATGGCATGGTAAGGATTGAACAATCATGGGTTTGTTGGAACCGAACTTGGTCATAAAAAGGGTGGTTGTGAGGTTAACATATTACTTGTGAAAAGGAAGTGATGAGTTGTCGCTGCTAAGGGATTAATTGATGGTGGTTGTTGGTTTAGGTTACACATGCTGTGATAAACACTAAAAAGAACACTTAAGTCTAAGTCTTCACTTGCTATACATCTTAGACATCTTCATTGATTTCTTTATGAAATCCTTTATGTTTGTTAATGTGATCTTCATATGGACATGTTTAAGACTTATTCTCAACCACATGTATTTTTATTTTTATTTTTTATTTTATTGTTATCATCAAAATATATAAAAAACATAAATATGTGACTTAAAGGACAACAATCCCTCCTTTTTTTATGATGACAATAAATTGATAACTTAGATATGAAACAATGTCTCCCCCTATCTTTTGCAATGCAATATATAGGAAACATTAATCAATTTTGCATTATCTAACTAAATGTCAAAAGATTGTATCATATATGCCTCATAATAGATTTCTCCTCCTAAATGTATGGATCTATTATTGAAACATATTTCTCTTTTTTACAATGAAATTCATCAAACTTTATTTTCATATCTATTTCCTCCCCTTTTGGCATCAATAAAAAAAAATATCTAGGCGTTAATAATAAGAGAAAATAATCAATAATGAAAATCATAAAAGGAGCAAAACATCTATGACACGATCTCTAAAAGAAAATCTAATATTCATTACAACCATAAAGGAATAAAAGCATAAAAGCATAAAAAACGTAAAACAAAATACAAATGCTTATGGTACAATCATCTAGAATGCTGGATATCGAAAGAGTAAATTGGTCATCATGCTCTTGATATCTTGCAAATTGCTAACTATATGGTCTTGTGTGTCTCGAAAATGACTTACATTCATCTCAATACATTGTAATTGATCTTCCATCCTTGATTGCCAAGAACTTTAAGAAGCTGCTTTAGACGATGAAGCAAGCGAAGATGATTTAAACATAGCTTCAATTTCATCACCACTATTATCATGTTGTGCTTTTTCCTCAATTTGTTCTCCTATTTGGTCTTATATATCCAAACACCATCTTTATTTAGAACATATCCCATCTTCGTAACAGATCTATTGTCTATCTCCATGTTTTTAGAATACGGTATCTTATCCATACCCATCAACAATATCTCAAAATGGTTAAAGATGGAAGTTAGACACTAAATACAGGGAAAAGACTTATGTTTCTAGTCATGAGCCATTATCATGTTCCTCATCATAATATATGGTAGGTTTATAAGGCGATCTCGTATCATGCAATCTATCTAGCACATGTTTGTGAATCTAACTTCATTATAATGCCCCCTTTTGGACAGAATATTGTGTGTAATGCTTCTATGCAACACTTAGGTCGAAGCATTAAGTCCTGACTTTTAACCTTTACACCCGGTGCAAAATTCATGTTTACGAGTGTGCATGATCACATCCTCATCATACACTAAACCATTAATTGTTGGTATAACTTGACTTCAAATACTATAGGTCCTTCATTAGATATACCTAATATCTTAGCTAAAGTTACACAGTCAAACTCAATATGTTTATTTTTCATATTAATCCTATGCTCCATATTTATTCTCATGTTTGCAAAAAAAAAAAAAACATCTTAACAAGCTTTACTTAAGTGGGGGTTTTCATGTGAAATAAAATGCTCCAAATTTTTTATAAAAAAAAATTATCTGTAATGATGGTGCAAAGTCTAAAACTGAAGAAAAATGTCAACGACAAAGAATGAGATAGAGCTTCGAGAATTGAGATTAAGATGAGATCAATTAATGTCAAAATCAAGGCAGCAAGCCTAGAAGATCTCTATAAAAAAAGTGATTATATGCTTTAACACCCTTAAACACCATTTGAGCCTTATATATATCTCCTTTTTTTTTTTTTCATAATAAGGTTTTCTAACCTACATTACATGTTTTTAAAAGCTCTTTTTAATAATAAAAAATAGTTTGTTTATGCTGATAAGTGTTAGCCTCTAAAGAGAGAAGAAAATGATTGTCAAACAAAAATCATGACCTATTTATGGGCTGCATATCATCCTTTATAACATTGACTCATGAGTTTTCACAAATAAATGGGCAAAATCAACACAACAAAAAGCAATATGCTTTCCTTTTTTAAAAAAAGTCAAAACTCTCCTTTTGAAAACCAATTTGTTTCCTCACAACATAGCTTCATATTTATTGAAAAATCCATTCATGCCATTTCTAAAAAAATGGTCAGAAATTTAGGGATAACCTTTTCTCCATAAACCTATTTTCTCTTATTCCAACAAAAAATATCCAAAGTTGCATCTTAGCCTTTGAATGACATGTTTTGGGTTTTTGATCAAAGAAACCTAAATGTTTATTTGTTAAAAATACTTTTAAATTTATATTCCAATGATTTCATTTCAAAATTTGGATTTATATGAGCACAATCATTAGAATTTACAGTTTGGTCTCAAAAACAAACAAACAAAGATGATTTCATGAAAAATGTTTTACAATAAAATTCTCATTAATTGAATTTGTAAAATTCTTGGAAAAATAGTGATGATGATGCAAGTATGCATGCCTTATGATGGTTACTGGAAGGATAAATACAGCTAGATTAGTTGGGGATATTTTAGTTTAAAGAAACTTATGGCAACAACTATAGCTAAATGATGATTTGAAGAACTCCATTACAAGATGAAAGTAGTAAAGGCAACAACTTCTTTATAGTGATGTTGAAAAATAAACAGTAAAGAGAAGATACTCTCATACTACACTTGGAGGGCAATGTCAAAAAGGAGTTAATATGGCCAAGATAATATGATGAATATACCATACTTAATTAATTAGTGAACAAATGACAAACTCATAAAGAACATTGGAGGAATTTTTTATCACTTAAACAATTCAAGTAAATTAGTACCTAGTTATTGATACTTACAAAATTGAAGGTTTTAAAAGGTGCAAATGACATTAAAAAAGAAGATTAGGTTTTCAAAATATGCAAAATTTATTTCCCTCTTAACCCTAAAAGGTATTATTTAGAAATAAAATCAAAGTGAACCACTACTATAAAAAAGAAACTCAAGTCTCATGTTGAAATTCTTGACTTACATTGCTTCAACAAGTTAAGGTTAGTCATCCCTCAATTGGATTATTTTCAATCTTATCAGTCATAATAGTATCTTGCTTTCAAGCCTATAAACCACAATGACACTTTTCCTTCAAACAAAGCATTTTAGTCATAATAGCATTTTTTCTATCAAGCTCATCAATCCAATAAAAAGATTTTCTTTTAAACAACCTTTCATTTCAAGGAAAACCCACTGGTCCGATGGCAATTTTTTTTCAAATAACATTTTTATTTCAAGTTAAGCCTATTAGTCCAATGATAAATTTGTTTCAAATAACATTTTCTTTCAAGTGAGGCCCATTAGTTTGATATCAATTTTCTATTAAAACAAAATTTTATAGCAAAATTAAGTCCATCAATTCAATTAAAAATTTATTTCAACATAAATTTTATTTCAAGCTAAGACCATCAATCTAGTAACAAATTTTTTTTTAAAAAAAAACAACATTTCATTTCAAGTAAATCCCAACAATCTGATGACAAATTTATTTCAAATAGTATTTTTATTTCAAGTTAAGCTCATTAATCTGATGATAATTTTCTTTTCAATATCATTTTATTTCTTTTATTTCAAGCCATGTCATTAGAAAGTTCAAGCCCTAACATTAAGAAATTCAACCCCTATATTCAGAATGTCCCAAGCCTTTTCATCAGGAAGTTCCAAGCCTTGTCATCAGAAGTTTCAAGTCTTGCAATCAGAAAATTCCAAGCCCTATCATTACAAAGTTTTCAAACCTTGCTATAAGGAATTTTTCAAACCCTGTGATTAGGAAGTCTCAAGCCTTTTCATCAGAAAATGCATGCCTTATTATCAAGAAATTTTAAACCTTATCATTAAAAGGTTCAAGCTGAGTCTCAATCAAGACATCTTTGGTCAAATCACATCGCTAGGTAAGTTAAACTAAACTTTGGAATTATGGTAACACTTTATTTGAGGAGTAATCATCTTCCAATGAAATTATTTGTTTGGTTACTTGATATGAGGGTAATCATCTCCCAACGAGACTATTTATTTGATCATTTGATTTGAGGGTAGTCACTTTCTAATGAGACTATTTATTCAATTATTAGGGTAGTCGTCTCTTAAGGAGATTATGTTTAATTTTTTAGGGTATTCGGTTCTCAATGAGACCATGTTTGTTTTAATTGATTCGAGAGTAATCACCTTTCTATGAGATTATTTATTTGATCATTATATTTAAGGGTAGTCATCTTTCAATAAGACTATTTATTTAATTATTTAATTATAGAGATAGTCATCTCTCGATAAGATAATGTTTAATTATTTGATTATGAGGATAATCACCTTTTAATGAGACTATTTATATTGATTATTTGATACGAGGAAAGTCACATTTTAGTAAGGCAATTTATTTAATTATTTGATTATAAGGTTAGTCACCTCCTATGAGACTACTTTTTTTTTATTATTGTTTTAAGATTAATCACCTCTCTTATTGTTTTGAGAATAGTCATCTCTTGATAAGACTCGCTTTGATTTTTTTAATTATTTTGAGGTTAGTCACCTCTTGATGAGATTTGTTTTGATTTTTTTAAAGGTTAGTTGTTTCCTTATAGGATTTGGTTTGCTTTTTATATTTTTTTGAGGGTGGTTACCTCCTGATAAAATTGTTTCATTTTGAAAGAAAAAAATTGGGTGCTATTTTTTTTTTTTGAAAACTTACTATACAAAGTCAAGAGAAAATAAATTTTTCAATGATCGTGTGTCATAATTATTGTAAAGAATGAGCAGTTGTCATAACTTGTTTTTTGACCCTTGATTTTTTTATGTATTTCTAAAAATTATATTTTCAGTCCAATTTAGTTTTTGGTATTTAATTTAGTTCTTACTTATACAAAAGAAGAGAAAAAATAAATAGAAGGATAAAGCAAAATTAAAAAAATTATAGAAAGAGATCCTTCACGTTAGATGAGGAAATTAATTAATTAGGAATCCATGGTTAAGAATAAAATGATATAAATGTCTAATATTATTTTTCAGTTTAATTTTTCATATTTTACGGGAATCTTAGATAATATAAATGTCTAATACATGGTTGCCACCGAAAGACAGAGAAATGAGTCTCCTACACCACGGACACACCCATTTGCCTCATAGACTTCCTTTTTAATTTTAATTCCTTTTCCACCCTCATTCGGAGTGCTTCGTTCCAGATGTTGCGTGTCAACTGGTGCTTAATCTTTGTATTAAACAAATATTAATGAAATTAATTAATTTTTTATGGGTTTAAGAAGAAGAAAAGGAAGGTCAAAAATTCAATGCACACGTGAGCTGTGGCTGAAAGCAGCAGCAGCAGCACCCATGCATGGCCGGAGATCCCATAAAAAAACCCATCATTTCTTCATCGAGATCCATCAATGGAGTCCCAGTCAACTCAACGAGGAGTCACTACCAAGAATCCTCCTTCCCAGTACCAGTTCTAGCTCAGAAAAACAAGATCCGATCCACCGCTGCTGGTCTCTTTTTCCTTTTCATTTGTTTATTGAAGAGGGTGAAAGGATATTTTGTTTTTTGTTTTAAAAATGATT
>Ga0325405_1007090_pt1 | contig 11303 bp, 2 predicted proteins | sample PopdelMetagenome_21_FD_205663 | JGI IMG/M metagenome (GOLD analysis project Ga0325405, IMG submission 205663) | Populus deltoides microbial communities from Bellville, Georgia, United States - Xylem-Control-R2 | ecosystem: Host-associated > Plants > Phyllosphere > Stem > Wood/Secondary xylem...
CTCCATTTTCAATTATTGGCAATACTTAACTAACATTACTGTAACTTTGATGTTGCTGCCCAGAGGTAAGCATATCTTTTGTTTCACCTCACCAAGTTCTTTTCTTAGTTTTTCCTCCATTTGAATTCCATTGAATCCAAATCATTGTTTGAAAACCAACTGATTTAATGGATTCACTCGTGATTCAAAACTTAAGCTAAACTATATTTAAATAACAATGAAAAGAAAATTAATTTGATATAATTCGGTTAAAAATATAGATTGATCCGCAAACTGGTCAATCTAAAAAAAATTTAGTTAAAAACAATTAATTTTTTTTCTTTTTTATTTGTTTTCAAAATAATATTATTTTTATTTTTTTATTTAAAAAATAATTAACCCGAGCCATTTCATATAAACTGTAACCATGACTTCTTGAATGGAGTTTAAATACTATGATATAAATTTAAAACAAAAAAAATATACCATGATGTAATAGGGTTGATGTCATAAAAAGGAAATGAAAACACGTTTAATACATCAATTTTGCAAGACCGTTTCGATTTTTTTTAGATGTGGAAAAAAATAATTACAAAAAAAGGGATAAAATTAGCTTAATTATGCACTTTACCACTCAATTTGTTTTCTAACATATTTTTTATTTTAAAAAGATTTATAACTCTTTAAATAAATTAGAAACTTACATTTATAAAAAAAGAAAAATCAGAATTCTGAGTTAAATAAAAAAAACATAAAATCCAAAATTAAGTTAAAAATAAAAAGGAATTTGTTTTGGGGTCTAATTTAAAATTTAATTTGAGAGTTTTTTATGTAGATAAAAATAACACAAGAAAAAAATATAATTCAAGCAACACAAAAAATTCTACTAAATAGAGTTATTATATAAAAATTAATTTAAAATTTTATTATTAAATGTTTACAAAATTCTACTAAATAGAACTATCATATAAAAATTTAATATTAAATTTTATTATTAAATTTTTTTTTCAAAATATTCTCTTGAAATACAAATTAAAAAAATCTATTTTATTATTGAATGACCCAGAGACATTCTGGTTCACGTAATAAAGCATTGGGATGAGATAGATAGGTAGGCATGCGATTTTCGATTTTTTTAGGGATTATTTCAACTTACATCATTGAATGCTTTATACTCTTGTAATGACACTAAAGTGTTTGTGATTGTGGTTGGAAAATATTTTAAAAAAAATTATTTTTATTTTTATTTTTATTTTTAATTAATATATTTTTAGATCATTTTGATGTATTGATATCAAAAATAATTTTTAAAAATAAAAAAATATTATTTTAATGTGTTTTAGAATAAAAAACGCTTTAAAAAATAACTACTACCATACTTCCGAACACCATTTTTCCATGTATATTTTATATTCCTTGTAATCCTGTATACATAGAAATGGGTAATTTGTTTTTTATGTGACAGGTTTTTTTTTTTAATGTAATTTTCACATTTCACATTTATTATGTGACCAGAGGATGTTTTTTTTCTTTTCTTTTTATCTTTTCTTTTTTTCTCCTTACTTTGCGACTTTCCTCCCTCACTAAAAAAAGATTTTGGTTTTGGACTTAAAGATTTTGGGTTCAAGAAGGGTTAGAGAAAACAAGTAGGCATTCCCTCTCCTTATTGTTTACAATTAGAGAATTGAATGTGGAAGAATCGAAGAAGAGTTGGGGTTTTTATTTTGAGTTGATGATTTTATAATTTAAAAAATTTAATTTATGTATTAGGATGTTAGTTGAACTGCAATAAATTAGATTAATGTGAACATAAGGTTTATTTTTTTGGGCCCTATGTATTGGAAATTGACATGTTAGGATTTTGAAAAATCCTGACCAACCAGTCTATCAGTTGGTTTGTATAATGGTCGATCGGTTACCCTTATAGTGATAGTTAATCAAGTCTGTTAGGTTCGATCAGTTTGGGTTATATTCAGAATCGAACGAATGGATCAATTCAACTTTATTATTACGATTTGGTTTTTAAGTTTAGAATTTTAATATTTTATGTTTTGTTGCTTTGAGTTATTTTTTAGTGTTTGTCATATCCATTATAAGTTCTATTGACATTCCTCTTAGCGAGCTTCACTAATCTCTAGTTTTGCATTCGTTTGTCCTTTTGCTCTGTTTTTCGAGTGAGTGAAATAATTTCTATTATGCATTATATATATATATATATATATATAATGAAGGCCAATTTGTATGGTACTAACACCCTACTTACTCAAGGGCGGAAGCAAGGGGGCAAGCAGGGGCCCTAGCCCCCTTACAAAACATTTTAATAGCCCCCCTTGCAAAACATTTTAATTTTTTTTTATTATTGGGTTGTTAAATGTGAGGAAGTGCTTTTTTATTTTAAAGAAATGGGTCTTCTTGTAGTAATGAAGCATGATTTTATTTTTAATTTCTTTTGAATTATTTTGCGCAACCCCGATATAAATTATGCAAATATAAAGTTATTATTTTGCGCAGCCCTAATATAAATCCCGTAGCTAGTCAAAAACAAAAATAAAAATACAAATCGCAAGTAAAAAAATTTTGCGGAAAAATTGAAGCAAAGCTACTAATTAATTTATCTTTCATCAAACAAAATAAGGTAATTTAAATTTAAAATCTATTTTTGTTTTGAGATGTTTTTTAATAATTTTATGAGGTTTTTTTTTTTATAATTCTACCATTTTTGCTCTTTTTTGTTCTTAGATTTGCTAGTTCTACCAATTGTTTTTCGAATTCTTGTTATAGTGATTTTTTTTTCTAATTAATTAGATATATTTTATTGGTTTGTTTTGATTATACTTGGATTTTTTTATGTTTTGTTTTTAGTAGAGCTGCCAAAATTATCAATTTTTTCTCACGATATATGTTTTGATTTTAGGTTGAACCATGAACATAATAAGAAGAATTGATTCTTTTTTTTAAAAAAATATTGATAACCCATACCCTAGTGAACCAACTCCAATGTGTAATGTTGATGTTATGGTTGAGCAGCCCCAATGTGCTTCAGTTTACAAAGGATTTGTGTTGATTAGTGAGCAACCTCTTACTAGAATCGATATTGTTAAGAATCATTCTTCATTATTTTTTGTTTTATTTCAAACTTTATCAAACACAAATAATGCTTCGCTTTAGCTAATGTTTCTTATATACTTTGTATGTTTATATTTAATAAGTATAAAGACCAACAATATTAAAGTGATGGATATATTATGAAAATGAAATTAACTTCATTGTTTTGAGTCAATTTGATATTGCTTCAAACCTTTTACCCTATACAAAGATCATTATATGTTTGTAGTAAGTTATTTGAATAAAACTAAATTATGCATGTTTTTTTTTACAACTCATGTATAATAAATTAAAAACAAATATTATATACTGTTATATTAATTTTAGCCCCTCCTAACAAATAATCCTAGCTCCGCCCCTGTACTTACCAGCTAGAAAACAAAATACAATGTGTACACAAGTTAACAACTCTTCATTAGCACGACTTAGCTTTATTTTTTTTAAAAAAAAATAAATGAATTAACACTCATGATATATATTAAATATCATATTTGTAAATTGCAATAAATAATTAATACTATAATTAAAAAATAAAATTTTAATTAATATCATTATTTTCAACTACAACATCAATTAATTGTTGATGTTTCAATATCAATTATCTTCTATTTTAACAGAGTTGAAGTTTATACTCAAAGAAATTTATCAAAGCTTGCTGTATAAGCTGTTTTAATGCAGACACGACATTCTAGAAAATTTACTGTGGTTTCTTTAAACACAATTACAGAAAGAATTTGTCCGGGTAATATGATATTAACTAAATATTATTTTTTTGAAGCGTCACATGCTAAAGGTAAAAATATATTATTTTTGAAAAAATACAAACAATATTATTCTGTAAATTTATATTATTGCTGTGCTAATTTAAAAAAAAAATCCTAAAAAAATAGTACAGTGAAAGCAACCGAACCTCGAACAAGGGAGCTTGATCACGGGAACAGTGAATCCCATACCCAACTGTTGTTTCCTGGTTTCTAAGCTTGATCATGTGTGTGTCTTTCCCTTTTGCTTATTATTCTTTTTCAATTTTTTTATTTTTAATTCAGTCCTTGATTTTTTAATTCTGTCATATTCAGCCAATTTTGGATTGTTTTTTCAAGACTTCTTTCAATTAAGCCCTTCATAACATTCATAATCATCCTTCAATATTGAGACCTTTTACACTTCAGCTCTTGGATATTTAATTTGTACATTTTTGATCAAATTGATCCTATATCTCAATTTTTTTTTCAATTAGGCCTCTAATTGAACTAATACGGTCACCATATTCCAGCATCTATTTGATTTTGGTCCTTTGTCTTTTGATTATTCTAATTTTTGTCAGATATTTTGACTCCAAATTTCAATCTTCCTTTTCAATTGAGACTTTAATTGAACCACCTGGATCCTTAAATTTCAGTAGCTCTTTCATTTTGATTTTTAATCCTTTAATTCTTTTATTTTTGATCAAATTGACTTTAAATTTTAATTTTTTCTTCAATTAAGCTCCTAATTGAGTTAATTGAAATTCCAAACTTTTCCATCTCTTTTATTGTGGTCATTGACTTGTAAATTTAGCTAATTTTTTCCTTAATTCTGATTTTTCTCCTCGGTTAGGCTCTCAACTAAAATAATAGAATTTGTTTTTGAAATATTTTTTTTCTAAAAATGATTTTTTTTCCCCTGAAAATACAAGCGCATGTGCTATGGCAAACAACATGTACAGAGAAACCATTGCTAAGTTGCTCCACTTCCTTCAATTATTGGTGATTATTGTTAGATTGTTATTAAATAAATACTTGTTTAGTGTAAATTAAATATGTGCAAAATTAATAATCGTATAATAAACAAAAGGAATAATAAAATTGCAATATACATATATGCGTAAAAGAACTGAATCACATAATAAAATTATATTAGATAATGAAGTAAATAATAAAACATAAATGAGAGTTTTTGCTTGCTAAATTTTGGATGGAAAGAAGAAAATAAAATCCTTGTTATTCTTTGTCTTTCAAAATAAATTGACTGTTATTTGGTGTAAATATTATTAACACAAAATAAATTGACTGTTATTTTAAAGGGTTACATTACACTTTACATTACACTTATAAAGGAGTACAAACATATAAAAAGTGACTTGAGATTTTCTCATCATAATCGAACCTAATCTATAAAAAGTGACAATCGAATAGTTAGATAATCTTTTCTGTTAGAGTTCGTGAAATTAATTGAGATATAGATAAACTGGTCTAAATACCTATATTAATAAAAATAATTTTCTGAACCAAAAAATTAATTTTAAAATTAATTCAAAACCAAGCCTGAACCATCAAATATGAGTGAATGGTTTTAACACAAATCCCACATTGGCTATATCTTTTTTTTTTCTTCCGAGACATTACTAAATAAGTAACTTGAAAAATTTATAATCTTTTAGTAAAAAATCAAGGTTTTGAGTTGAGAATTATAACAAATTATAAACATTTTAATATTTTATGTTGAAGTAGTTGTGTTTATAATATCTAGGCTATTGTAGGCTACTTTTAGCCGGTGAAAACTGTTTTTTTCCCTTGTTTTCTCTCTTACATGGATGAGATTTTTCTCATTGTTTTGTATTCATTTTAATAAGTCTTTAGATTTGGAAAATTAAGTAATTTAAATAAATATTTTGAGATTCTATATCTTATTTGAAAAGGACTGACATTTAGTGGCAGTGTGGGATGACTAAAAACCTTTCATCAATTAGGCCTGTATATCTTATTTGAAAAAGACTAACATTTAGTGGCAGTGTGGGATGACTAAAAACCTTTCATCAATTGGGCCCGTATATCTTATTTGAAAAGGACTGACATTTAGTGGCAGTGTGAGATGACTAAAAACCTTTCATCAACTGGGCCCGGTAGTCACAAGAAACTTTAGTCTGGGAAGAAACTTGTTATATGCGTGATTTGAAAGAAAAGTCCATTTTTCAAAAAACTTTTGCCAGAAGAAATTGTTTGGAAACGCGACCAACCTGTATTTTTAAAATTTTAAATTTTTATTTTTGTTAAAAAATATTTTTTTTATGTTTTGGATTGTTTTGATATACTGATCTTAAAAATAATTTTTAAAAAATAAAAAAAATATTATTTTAATACATTTCAAAATAAAAAACACTTTAAAAAATAACCACAACTATATTTCTAAACAGGCTCAAACAAAAGCGTGGTAGCTTCCATGTTTAGTTGCAACCGCAGGTATCAGTTGTTTGGTAAATGATAAACCATTATTTACTGTTAATGAAACCTATTAAAATTTGCGGACGCATCTACGTTCTATTGAAAGCAACTCCAAGCTACTTTACCTACATCTGCGTGGTAACCAGTGAAGTTTTTGTCAGGGAGTGAAAGAGAAGTGAGATCTCTCTCATGTTTTTCAAACCAATCTAATATGGTGTCCACTGAGAATGATGATATTTTCAATATCAATGCCAAGGTTTGAGCCAATGAGTATAGTAAATAGTATTCTTAACAATGATCATATTGAAAACAACTAGAGATTGTGATTTTTCAGAAAAAATAACAAAAGATCAAACAATTTGTAGTTTTAAGTGTTCAGATTTCTATATAATTTAATGAACTAATAAAAAATATTTTATATTATTTATTATTTATTTTATAATATAATACTAGTAATTAAATCTATAATATTTAAATTAAAAATCATTAATCTCTTTTAGTTATTTTATAACCCCAATTTAAAAAGTATTAAAGTAATTTTTTTCCAAACAACAACCACGATAACTACCATAATATCAAACACATTAATGGAAAATCTCTAATTTATTTTTATATTATTTTTAAAAATTAAATTCTACCATTAAAACAAAAAACATCTATCACTCTTATAAAATACATCACAAAACGTATCATTCACTGTTTTTTTTTTTTTCCTGTGAGATGACTTTTTTTTCTCTCATGATGATTCATCATCCACTTTGAGATACAATTGTGGGATGACTCTCTCTTTTTCACTTGATAGTACGTGTGGAAAAGAAACAGTGCACGTCATAATTGTTTTTAATTAATACGAGTATTTAAGTTAGTATAAGTATACTCAGCTAAATTTATTAATTTTATGGATTCTGAATTTAATAATTATATAAGTTTTTAATAATTCTGAAATTTATAAAATTTAAATTGATAATCTTTAAAAAAACAAATTTATAATCTAAATATTTGAGTTACATTATTTATTTAGATTACACATTACAATTTAATAACACAGATAATAATAACTATGTTTTACCTTTACACACAATCTCCAGGAAAAATCACCATGGAAAAAATAGGAAAAATAATGAGAAAAAATTTCCTGGACTCCTTTTAAGATGTTTAATATTGCTCAGAAGCATATATAATCATATTGTAGATTTATTGGCTAATTAAGCAAAATTGAGAAGAATTATTTTATGCAATTTGCTTCCTTGTCCACCAGAAGTTTATTGAAAGTTTCTAAATAATTAGAGTTTTTTGTTTAGATAATCTCATTGTTGATGTTCAGATCTTAATAATAAATATTTTAAAAGTATTTTTTACTTAAAAATATATCTAAATAGTTTTTTTTATATTTCTTTTGTTTTTAAAACCACTATAATAAAATCATCGAACAATTTGTTTGGAACTATGAATGGAATTGATAGTGTGTGTGGCTATATATTATAATTTTTATATTTAGAATAAAATATTAAATTACGTAATTGAATTGAATTGGCTATTTTAGTTTTAATTTAAAAATAAATTTGATACGAAATCAAACGTGGATATGCATATCATTGGATTCACCTAATCACGTCATTTTTATTTTTAGTTTTTCCTGAATTTGAAGTCCACTACGACTCTGAATCCATGTAGTCAAGAGGGCCGAAGCCATTAACGAGAAATGAAGACAAGTTCAATGCATCAATTTTGCAAGAACCCTACTTTGTAGTTTTTCTGATATTTTCATTATTATTCCGAACAGCAAGAGTGACTGATGTTGCCTGATGGGATCGTAACCGGGAATGAGAGGGCCAATGGGCCAGGACGAAGAATTGACTAAAAAAAGATAAAATACTTAATTAACATTACTGTAACTTTGATGTTGCTGCCCAACCACTCCTAAGGCAAGCAATTTTTGTCTTATATATATATATATATATAAATATAATAACAATAACACAGGAAAATCACAATAAAGATAAAATTAGTTGAATTATGCATTTATTATTGAGTATTTATTTCTTTGAAGTGATTTATCTTTTAAAAGGTTAATAACTCATCAATCTTTATAAGGAACGAAAATGAGAATTCTAAGTCAAATAAAAAAATATATAAAATTCAAAATTAAGTTATAAATAAAAAATAAGAAGAAAAATAACAAAATTGACTCAAATACTATCTTTCAGACCTAATTTAAAAGGCTTTGACGTAGATTAAAACAACACAAGAAAAACATCAAGAACAAGCAACATAAAATTTTTATGAATAGAATCACCATCCAAAAACTTTAATTTTATTATTGAATATTTATTTTTACATAGTTTTTTGAAATACAAACCAAACAGCTTCATTTATACTAGTTCTTAGCCTAAACTGAATACATAAAAATTCCTAAATTAAATGATTCCTCTACTAAATAAGAAAATAACAAATATTCTCTCCTAAAAATGCTCCTGCATTAGTCTCTCCGAGTTGGAATGAACACTTCCTCAAGTTCAAATTGTTCTTGCTTTAATATTTTGGATGTCCAATCAAAACTTCTCAACTCCTTTTCTTTCTTTGCTTCAAGTGTATAATAATTTTAGATATCAAATACAATCCCTTCATGTTAAAATTTGTATAAGAAACAATAATTGACAAATTATTTCTCTTCAATTGACTTCTAGAGTAATGAATTGTAAACTTTAAACTTGCTTCACTAACATGTGTTGTATCCATATAGTAAACTTTTTTATAATAGTAAATTTATAATCAAAAGGATCAACATTGCCTAAATTAATCATTTGTTGAGAATATTTAATTCTATTTGCACTCAACCTCTAATTTATCAATTAGGACATTATTAATAACATCATGTATGTTGTTATTCACTGTTTATACTATTATTATCAACATAATTATCATCAAAATAAAAAAATTATAAATTAATAGGAAATACTAATCCACCTTTATCTTGTCATAAACAAGATAATTGAAATCTCAATGATTCTTATTCTAATCAAGAAGTCGGCTTATCTACTCATGCTTTTAAAATGAATTCTTAAATTTAGCTATGGATTCATGATCACTTTCCTCACAATTCTCTAGTCTTTTCTTTTTCATCTTTGTTAATCTGAATAAGTCTTCAACTTGTCTATGTAATTTTATCACTGCTAGTTAAATGATTAATTTTGCCTGTGTAGAAAAAGAGATGACTTTTTTTTCTCTCATGATGGTAAATCAATGACTTTAGGATACATTTGTGAGATGACTCTCTCCTTTTCACTCGATGGTACATTAAAGTCTCGTGATACAACATATTTTCTTCATTCTTTGTTTTTAGTGTTAGCCAATGAATTGGTGGCTTATATTGTTAATAAAAGGGGTGTTTGGTATTGGGTTTCCTGAATATTATACATGCAATGAAAATTATGAAACAATTATTCGGGAGTCTCTAGGATCTCCTTAGATAGATCTAGAGTTTTGAATTTATTACCTATAGATCTAATCTTCTTCATCTTTATATAATTCTTTAAAGGCTGGGTTATCGCAAACCATAAATTGTCCAATTGTCCGGCCTTCAACGGTAATCTGGACGAACACCAGTGAGAAATTTTCTAAATCCCTATTTAAAAAAGAGAGATTGTTATGTCTAGAGTGCTAGCTCAAATTCTTTGTTTTTATAATTTTTCTATCTAACAGACAACAACCCCTAAAATAAGAGGCATAACTTACAATTTACAGGGAAAATATGAAAAACCCTATAAATTAGCAAGATATCAATTTGCCCTCTGAATAATATCCATATATTAATTTAGGATAATTTTAGAAATTAACTCAATCAAGTCCTTACTTGATTTTTCTAGGTTTAGAAATATAATCTTTGTATTAATTATATTCTAGTCTTTAATTTCTAAAATATATTTTAATCAAGGCATACTTAATTAAATCATCTCAATTTAATTTCTAACTAATGGTTCTTAATGTGTGTGACCCATTAGGTTCTTAATATGTTAGCTCAAATATAAATTATAATTCTAGTTAAATAGAATTAAATAAATTAAAAGACTTAATTTATTATCAATTAAACAATTGATTAATTTATATTAAAGATCAGATATATTATTTAGCATCGTGTCATGATCCTTCAAATATTAGAAAAGTCATTAATGGTTTGACTAACCTTTCAGTAATTGGTTTCTCAGTATAATTAATATCCTTTCATTAATAATGTTTTGATTTAACATTAAAGCATGAAGAATGTCTATCATGCTAAATTATATTTATTCTCTACATAATAGTCATTGATCATTTGAATAAAATTTAAAATTCTTTTCAAATCTCATTCCACATTGATCAAAGATTTCTCATCAATACTATTTGAAAATAAATGAAATATATTTTTTTTAATTCATCTAGGGTGATGAATCCTCTCTTGATCATTCAAGTACTTTCATATAGTTCATGTTATACCTAATATATGTTATTTCGTTACCTCAATTAAGATAACATGCAACAGGATTAAAGAATAACATTTTGTATATAAATTAACTTAGTGATCTCAAGTTTAAGGATCACTTACACAACTATCACGTGAGCCTTTTCATAGACATAAGTGATTTCATTATATAAAATTTGCATGTGGGTTAATTCAGTGTACATGTCTTATGAGAAGCACCTGCATATTAGTTCTAGGTATTTTTTATTCCTGAACTTATGAGAATAATTGTTTTCTTTCATAAATGAGATAATATAATATATATTAGTCTCTATAGCTCTAATGAATGTTCAATATTTAATATTTAAGAGAGCAATGACTATGAACATTTTAGAAATAATGCTTTGATACAATAGAAATCGCATAATTATAATTACTTTATTATTTTCTTTGCAAAACATTTTTGTTTATGGACTTTATCTTTACTCTAAATTCATAAATCAAATATTAGATTCATTAATATAATATTATATAAATATTAAAGATAAATTAAGCCTTTATTAATAATAGACATGTAGTTA
>Ga0325405_1007092_pt1 | contig 11297 bp, 8 predicted proteins | sample PopdelMetagenome_21_FD_205663 | JGI IMG/M metagenome (GOLD analysis project Ga0325405, IMG submission 205663) | Populus deltoides microbial communities from Bellville, Georgia, United States - Xylem-Control-R2 | ecosystem: Host-associated > Plants > Phyllosphere > Stem > Wood/Secondary xylem...
TAGGGTTTTAGTATGCTGAGCTAAAGTTTGGAACTTTTTTTAATGAATGAAATGTGTGATAAATGAGAGTTTGCTCAAGTGGGTTTTCTTTTAATGCTGTGTTTTTTAGTGAATTATAGAAAAGTTGACACCTTGGGTCTGAATTTTTTTTTAATTTTTTATGTTTGTTCAGATCTATGCTGATCAAGGTGAGATCGGAAGAAGTTACTAGCTGAGACGTCAAGATTTTGCCTTTATTAAGGTGGTTTATGCTCTAGACTTCTAGTTTCGCAAATTTCAAATACATAGCATCCCATTATCAACGGTAAGGGTCACTATCTCCTTCCAAGAACCAGTCATAAGAAGGGTTCTGCTAGGATTTTGGCCTCTATTTCGGGTTTTGTAATTTGAGGGGAAAAACATCAAAGTTTTTTTACTTAAGCATCAATAAGAGGTTTGGTGGTGTTTTGAGATACTGAAACAAAATCCGGTAGTTCATTGAATTGTGTGCTGGTATTCTGATTGGTATTTTGGGCGCTGGACGGGGAGATAGAACTTGGTATGGCTGTTGCCAAGAGCAACAGCAGCCGTGAATCCTTGAAGCAACCCTGCAACTGCTATAGAGTTTCAAGCTTGACTGAAACCATTCTGGACACGCACCAGATCTCTAATTTGAAAGATAGGTATGTTCTTGGAGAGCAATTAGGTTGGGGACAGTTTGGTGTTATTAGAGTGTGTACTGATAAGTTGTCCAGAGAGGTTCTGGCTTGCAAATCGATTTCCAAGGATAGACTGGTGACATCAGATGATGCAAGGAGTGTCAAGCTTGAGATTGAAATAATGACCAGGTTATCTGGGCATGCTAATGTTGTGGATCTCAAGGCAGTTTATGAGGATGAGGATTATGTTCACCTGGTAATGGAACTTTGTGCTGGAGGGGAGCTTTTTCACCAGTTAGAAAAGCATGGACGCTTCTCCGAGGCTGAGGCTAGGGTTCTGTTCAGGCATCTTATGCAAGTGGTTCTTTATTGTCATGAAAATGGAGTGGTTCACAGAGATTTGAAGCCGGAGAATATCCTCTTAGCTACAAAATCCTCATCATCACCAATTAAATTGGCAGATTTTGGTCTTGCAACCTATGTCAAGCCGGGTATAGTTTCTTTCTTCTTCTTTTTTCTTTTGCTCTTCATTTAATTTGTTATATTGAACATCGTCTCCTGCAAAGCTTGAGTTGTTTAACAGATTAAATATTTGGGATCTGCCCGAACAGGTCAGAGTTTGCATGGGACTGTTGGAAGCCCATTTTATATAGCTCCAGAGGTATTGGCAGGAGGCTATAACCAAGCTGCTGATGTTTGGAGTGCGGGGGTGATTCTCTATATTCTTCTTAGTGGGATGCCACCATTTTGGGGTAAGACCAAGTCAAGGATATTTGATGCTGTGAGGGCAGCTGATCTGCGGTTTCCTTCTGATCCTTGGGATCACATAACTGAATCAGCGAAGGAGTTAGTCAGGGGTATGCTTTGCACAGATCCCTCGCAAAGGTTTACTTCTCAGCAGGTTTTAGGTGGGTTCAATTTATATTTTACTTGCTGGATATGCGTTCTTTAGCTTCGTTGATAGTTTCATCCAATCAACCTGTTCTATGATCTTAGTAGGCATTGGGACTATGGATGGTTATAATTTTTTTGGTCTTTTCTAGCACTACATGAATTTCTTGAAAACGAAATCACTTCTTGCTAGAAGCATCTAAACTCTAACTCAATGCACATACTACATGATTATGTATACAAAACTTGTTGACAAGACAAGAAATCTGGCTGAGATCCCAAAAGTTGAGGCGGGGCTCCATTCCCTAATTCTTTTAAACTGACAGGTCATTTACAACTGAGTGAGTTTCTATATTTCTTTTGTTAGTTGGTCCCATCAATTGTAACATTTATGCCCTTTCTTGGTTTTTCCTCAGGTGGATAATTTTTGCTGTTGATGAGCTATGTCATTGCACTCTCTTTTTTTTTTGTTTTAGAAAATCACAATATCAACACACCAATGTGGTTGTGTTTTGCCTTATCTGGCTTCATATGAATTACAAATACAAGTTGTGCAACTGACTGGCGTTGGTAGGGCCTAAAAGTCAAGAAACGCCCCCTTTCTCTTTCTCATTAGCTGATCAGCATGATTTTACCTGTTCTTGCCTGCTACAAAAGACTGCTCTCCTTTTTCTTTTTTTTTCATGTCATGCTTTCTCCAAATATTTAGTCTTGGATTTTCTTTTCTGTAGATAATTCCTGGATGAAGCATGATGGACCATATCCTGAAGAATCTAGTCAACGTGAAAAGCAAATTTGTGAAGAATGGGATTTAGGCGGCAGCTCACTCTCCATATTAATGGCCAGGGATCAGGACGTCAGCTTTGGCACTGGATCACCTATCATTCATGATGTTCAGTCTCCTACTTTCACTTGCAGATCATCATTCTCTTCTTTCCTAGGGGAGCCATCAACACCTAGCTTTGTATCTCGTGCATTCTCATTTCGCAGCAGTGATGATTCAAATGCCTTGGAATTCATATCCCCTGTATCCTCAATGCCGAGCTTTGCATTCTCCAGCCCTGGTCCTGTAATTGAGCAAGGGAGTTCTACGTTAGAATTCTCAAGCAACATTTCTAGGATAGATTCAGTTTGTGGAGGTCATCAACTGTCAGAGGGAAGCTTGGATAAGATGCTTCTGTTGCCAGAGTCTTCTCAATGCTGTGGACGTGAAGCCAGAGAAATGGAAAACAAGCCAGTTGAAGTTAAGAGAGCAGGAGCAGCAATAGGGTCCAGGATGTTGGGCATACACAGTAAGAGGAACCGCACTATTGGTCTCGGTGAGCGTGAGCAACTTGATCTCATGGTGACTGAATCAGTCATCCGCTGGGCATCCTGCACTCACCTTCCAACCGCACCATCTCTAAGGTCTTCTCTTGTCTGTTGAGAGAGAGACAGCCAGACTCAACGAGATGAATGGGATTTTAGGTGCAGAAAGTGCTGTGCTCACATGATAGTCAAAATAGCTAATGTGTGTGTAATAGTTTTGTATCATATTTTTGTTGCCGAGAGTCCCTGTGTGCCTAAGCCTGTTTCAGGCTAGCTTTCAAACGAGTGATGAGTGATGTCCTTCTGATGAGCTAATCTTGAATCTGTTCACTACTAAAAAGCGAATGTCTTTCTCATGAGCGAATCTTGAATCTGTAAACTATGAAAAAGCAGATGTCCTTCTGATGAGCCAATCTTGAATCTGTTCGCTACTAAAAAGCAAGAGTAACATGCTCTGAGTGATTGGCCTTTGCCATGTGTATAAAAGCTGGATTTTCACAGGATGAAGTTCTCCAGGTTTCATATTATATTTTCCGAGTCTCTCTTTTGAATATAAGCATCAGGAAATCGTATTATAATAACAAGATCATGATACTGACTGCAGCAGCTCTATAAACGTAGCGGTCTCCTGTTCCTCAGCATCTGATTTTGTTCTTCATTATCTCTGATCAACTTCAACTCTCCTTGTACAATGAAGTCCTGTGTGATCAGATCAATCAAAATGAATTAACTAGAAACACCATGCGTCCACATTTTGTAGAACGGTGGCCAGATTCCCAGTTTTGTTATTACTCCAAATTTTGTGAAAACGGCTAGTTGAGGTTCAACAGTGGACATAACCACACTAAAGTCTTTATTCTATAATTGTCAAAGTTTAAAGTATCCTTTTACTTTTGCTCTGCCATGGTGACAACAAAACATTGCAACTCTCCACTAGCCTGACATGGACCACTTCCAAAGTGGAGGGCAGGCAACAAAGGTCTCTTGATGCCACCTGTCCTGGGAAATAAAGGAGAGGACATTATTACATGTCCAATGGGGTAAAGAAGCAGGTCATTCAGCACAAAAGCACAATCATATATCCATGTTCTGCAACCCCCCATTTTAAGAGACAAAAACAAAATTTCAAGCTTGATGTCTGCTCTCTGCCCTCAAGATCTTCACTCTTCAGGTCCCAATTTATGTAGGAGCTTAGTAGACAAGGAGAGGTACCTCGGCAAGTGACAAAGAAGGTAGGAAATTGACCTTTCAAGAGTTGATAACCACAAAGCTTCCAATCATGACTTCAGTGTTCAAGTTCAACTACTAGCTAAGTGCCAAAATCCCAATGGTCACCTGCCACCTTGCAAATTTTGGAAAATGTGGATTGGTACATTTCCTAAAATGTTTAGATTTTTCCCTTTACTACTAATATTTTTCTTAACAAAAGCTGACTTTTTAAATATTTTTATTTTATTTGTTTTAATCCCGATTTTCCCTCTCAAACATCCCCATTTATGCTATAACATTTTTTTTTAAAAAAACAATTAGAAGCCTAAAAAAATTGAGAATCAAATTCAAAAAGTAGGTTAGGGGGGTAACATTGGGAAATTTTAAACTTCAGAGGTAGCAAAAGTTGATGAAGCAAAAATGAAGTTCACCCTAATATTTTGATTACCACATGAAAACTGAAAATTTTTGGCAACCACAATACACTTTCTTCTTGACCCGGTGTTTACGGAACATTGCTTCTCTGTATTTTTGTGTTTAAAAGTCCCTTTTACTATATATATATGTCATATTTTTCACTATTTTGTCAGTTTGTGTCCCACGTGGCGTCATGAAATTATGTTTCTCATATACATCTTCGTCCCTAGATTTCTTTCAAGAATTTACTGCGGTCCCTTTATTTGATTTTTACTATAAACAAGTATTTTCTACAATGTATGATTATCATGAGAATTTTAACCAAGTTTAAAATTTGACCATCTATAGAGCTCCTCCACTGCTTGTAAAGACAGACAGTCCTAACATCAGAGGGAGGAATCAACACGAACGATAAGGTGAAGGATTGGAAAGAGAAGGGAAATGCAGACTGGTTGGAGTGGCAACTGTTCATGAACACCTTCCTCGGTCTTCCCACAGAATGCCTTGCCAAACTCAGTGCTGTCTTTTCCTTTTCTACCTCTCCTTGATGGTGTCAGGAACTCAGTCCTCCATGCTGTAACATGAGCTGCTCATCTCTTTATACTGAAAAATATAGAACACTATCAACCAGAGGCTCTCCTGTATGTTCCATTACTAGCATAACAGATCTGTGCCTGGACATGAGGGCAATATCATGGGATCCCTGGCATTCCAAATGCACAAATAAATTAATTAATGCAAACAGAAGCACAAACTAAACTAAAACAAATAATGGGCTAGGAAGTATGGACTCATGATAAGAACAGCTGCTGTGATGATTGCTATCATTTATAGCTGTGAAAACTATGGTACGTCTTTACGAATTTTAGTTCTTTACAACCGATTAGTGACATGATGTATACATATGGAGGAATAATAAAAGAGACTCGGAATCAATAGAAGCTTTTGCTCGTTTTCAACTTTCAAGGCAGAAAATCTCCTTTAGCCACTTCCTGCTACCAGTTTCTCTGAAAATGGAATTATTAGTGCCTCAGTAGAAAATGAAGAAACTTAAAATTCCAAGACTGTTGCTGCTGGATGAAATTCCACGAGAAACTTACATGATTGTTTGTCTGGGGTTTTCTATTCAACCATTGGTAATATCTATGTCTAGCAGTTTCAGTCACTCAAACGCCAGTCTTTGAGTGCCAACTAATGAAGCATATTGACCCTTCTTATCTAGCAACTCAGAGTGGGTCCCTAGTTCTGCAATCCTCCCACCAGAACAAAGCGCAATCTGATTAGCATTCTGAACTGTGCTTAACCTATGAGCAATCACCAATGTTGTTCTGCCCTTCATTAGTTGGTCCAGAGCATCCTGGACAAGACGTTCACTAACTGCATCAAGTGCACTAGTGGCCTGAACAAAAGAACAAGATGTCTTATCAAGTCTTGAAACAAGAATTTTTTTTAATTTCTAACACCTGACCTCACATCAGAGCAATAAGTGAAACAATATGACAATTTTTCAAGGATCATGAGTCAAAGCATGCCCAACACAAGCCTGGAGAGTACACAAATATGCAGAGAGAAGAAAACAAAGAGCTTACCTCATCAAGTATTAATATTGGTGCATTCTTGAGCAGAGCTCTTGCAATAGCAATTCTCTGAAGAACAAAGACCAGAGAATAAAATTTTACCACTTTTCTCTTTCACTGAATATTGTAGATCAGAAAATAATCGTTAATCGCTTATTTCTTCCTCACTCTCTAAAGAGTTCATTGACATACCTGCCTCTGTCCTCCACTCAGTAAGCCTCCACGCTCACCAACTAGAGTGTCATAACCCTTTAAAATCCAAATAAAGGTTCAGAAATGAAGGTCAAAACAAGCAAAAGTAGAGCTGTCGCATAATTACAAGATACCAAACCTGTGGAAGTGATATTATAAATTCATGAGCATTTGCAGCTTTGGCAGCCTTTATGATATCATCCTTCGATACATTATCATCTGGAAGCCCATATGCGATATTTTCTCCAACAGATACCGAGAAAAGAACAGGTTCCTGTTTACAGTATATGCTTAGCTTTGAGAAAAATGAGAAAGTTTGAACCAAGTATTTAAAGCAGTTCCTTCATAACATGCACGACATATTTCCTCATAAGTTTGCTTGTCATAAGATCTGAAGAATCATTCCAGACCCAACTCCAAGTTTGGCACAAACAGAACAGTTTAAGCCACAAGCAAACAACTAACTATATACGTGCATAGTCCCCCACAATGCCCTACTATCAATATGACTTCAGTTCTGATCATTGCTATTACTGAGATGCTGAAATTGTGTACTCATTAACAGACACACAGGATACAAGTGTGCATAAATAGAAAAAGTCAACAAGAAATAATCAAGTCTCCTTCCTCCTTTGCCCATTCTTTTCTTGTTACAAAGCTTCTTTTATTCTCTGAATCATGGCAGCCTAATATTTTGGTTACCACACATAATTGGTTACTGAATTAGGTGGTGACTTGTAGACATAGTTGGCAATCTACAATTCCTAATTCACACTTAAAAACTTGATTGTCAAAAACATCCTGCTACTGACAATCCAAGGTCTAGGTTATTCGACCTCTTGGGTTAGAACCAAATCAAGTTGCATCTCAGCAACAACAAACACTCATTAATCATATTCAATGGGAAGTATTTTGTCTCCATGCTGAGAATGCAGGGATGATTCCATAAATGTTGTGAATTTAATGCATTGAGTCAACATATGGCGATTCAAATCATTACCTGATTCACGATGGAGACGACCTCCACCCATTCAGTCTTTTCAAATGTCCGGACATCCTCTCCTGAAACTGTAATCCGACCTCTGGTTGGCTGCAAGAACAAGACATGTATATCATTTCCCAACATTCTATAATGGTTTAATAAAATTGCAATTTAATTTTTGAAATTAAAATTTTGAGAATAAACTAAACCTCATAAAAGCGTGCCAATAGTTGTACTATGGTACTTTTGCCTGAACCACTTGAGCCCACTAGAGCGGTCACAGTTCCACATTTCAGAGTCAAATTAAGACCATTCAAGATTTCCACATCAGGTCGTAAAGGGTAAGAGAAGTGCACATCTGCATAACAAATTATCAGTTGGAAAAAAGAAAAAAAAACATGAATTCAGAGTAGAGATGATTGACAAGTAGGGTCTAATCTTTAATCTATGTTCTACTTTCAACCTTCAAATTAAACAAGTAAAAAGCACAAAGTTCTCTCAAATTTCTTTTTGGACTTCCATATTTAATTTGGAACAGCCATTATATTTAGTTCCATAAGAGATGGTCTGTTCACATACAGTAATAAGAGGACATAGGCCTGCAACAATATAATTAACAATTAAGTTGGAGTGAAGAGTGGAAAATGTGTGGAAATAAATGAGAAATGCAATAAAGATACCTTCAAGACAAACATCACCAGACCCAGCAAAGCTACACACGGTGTTGGCTGATTTTAGGGCTGACATGTAATGTGTATTAAAAATTTGATTCTGTCCACTGTAACCATTAACTAAGAACAAACTAATTTTCTCATCATGTACTTCTTTTTTCTGGATTTGTCTTTCTAAACCATAGGCAAGGGCTTCATCAATTTCTACTCCAGATAAAACAGAATTAATCCTCTCAATGGCAGCAAGTGCCCCGCGAAGATCTCCAAATGTATTGACCAGCCCTTGAACCTGAGAAATGAATCACTTCAAAGACTACACCAAAGAGAAGAAAATTGTAACATACTGGAGAAGGAGTGAAATAGAACTCACAGCAAAAGTTAATGTGAAAGTGTATCCGATGAAAGAAGCAACAGTTCCAACAGAGAGTAAACCCTGCAAGCAATAAAATATGGCAGGCAAAACAAAACAAGCAACTCAATTTAGGTTTGATACGAATAAAATCAGAGGGATAATAGAGGTAGAAGCAATGTGATAGGTGTACAAATTAGCTTGCCTACTTATTCTTATAGGTAGAAGGAATGTGATAGTTGTATAAATTAGCTTGCCTGCTTATTCTTATAGTTCCTTATCTTGCCATTTGGTTTTCAGAGCGATTTGATTGCAAAATGAATTGAAGTTGGAGCACAGCTCAGTCATTTTTAGTTCAATCATCTTGTGTCAAGATATCAAAGTAACATCTTGCTTTCAAGGCAGTGGGCGATACACAAAAACTGAAGGTAAAATATATTCAACAGATCAAATATACCCAATAATGTGATCAGGCAGCAGCCTCACAGTGAGCATATCAAATGGAAAATTAGTAAAGGAACAAACATGTTATTATGAAGCAGGCAATATGCATTAAGAAGTGCACCAATTGTATAGAATCCATGAAGCAGAGCACAGTATGAGCTCCTCTATTGTTTTTGTTAGTGTTCGTGTTCTTTTTTTTTTCCTCATCAAAGGCTGATTCTTCAAAAGTAACAATTTTGAAAACCAACATTGTGTATCAATTTCTCAAAAAATTGACAGAATGTAAACTAATATTACATGTAGACTGTAAATATCAGTGGATCTGAATTGGGAATCTGGATCACATTATGCATATTTAAAAGGCTAGAGAGACGTGTCAAAGGGTAGAAGCTTACAGCCTTTACTCTGCTTCCTCCAAGACTGTATAAAGTCAGCAGCGAAATATATACAGCAACCCTTGTCAATGATTCATTCACAGATTTGAAAGCCCCGAGCTTTATACCACTTCTTTGATAAGCAAGAACCTACCAACATTTTTTATATAAATAACAGAACAATCAAATCTAGAAATCACCAATTTCATAAAGAACCACAGCCTACAATTTACCTGGCTGCCAAAGTTTAGCATTTGGCGCTTTTCACCACCAAAGGATCTCACCTGTGACAGTAAATTTGCTATTTTCAGTATCGGGCACAAATTCATCCTCTTCTTTACCACACTCATCACTCCATACAGGAAAAACTGACTTTATGGGTCAACAACTAGTACAAGCTCTGTCAAAAGAACTATGTAACAAAGCATTACCAACAACTTACAGTACGGATAGCAGAAAAGGTTTCTGTCACACAATCAGATATGGATGCCTGGGCCTTTCCATGAGCTTTGAAAACAGGTACAGTTGATCGCTTGTATACAGCTTGAGAATTTAAATATCATTTAGCAGTAAGCAAGGAAACAGAAGTCAGAAAGAAATATAAGGATTGCCATAGGTAATTGTGTTGGTGAAAGCAAAGCATATGAAAGACAAGATAGGTTTCGTCACATATCAATGTCAGCAAATCACTGCCAATAGATTACTAATGATGAACTCATTGTAGTCCAGAATAGGCACCATTATGAATAGAAAAGTTAAAAACGGGAAATTTATCAAAGCTAATACTATACATAATGCCATTTATGTCATGAAGAATAAATGGTGTAAACTTAAAGAACATATAGGAGGCACTGTAGCAATCTTGATCACTTTCACAATAAAATATTTACCAACTGAAATAGACACGGCAAACATCAAAACCCCCAGAATCGGTGCTAGTTGAGGGGCCAGAGCAAACAGTATGCATATGGTTCCAGTGACCTGTTGAGGCAACAAACATACAGGAGATGTAAAACATCCATAGCTTCTGACTGTTGATCATGAATGGAAATCTTATAAACGATAGGACAGGCAAGATTTGTTTCAGAAAATTTCAGTATCAATTGCAACAGCATTGCACTAAATCAACACAAACTATTGCAGAAATACATGCTTCTAAAAGCAAAAATGTATGTAAATTCCATCCAAATCAAACGATTAGCTACATAAAGCTCACTTTTGTTTTAGTATAGAGTGGCTTGCCTCAGAAAATGCCCTAAATCCACGATCCCTCGAAATGTTCTCGCTCACAATATCTTTAAACGAACCCAAATCTGACATCAAAAGAGCACTAAGTTCACCAACCTGCAAGAAACACAAAACAACACAACATACAATCCTTAATCACGTCCAAATCACTAACAAACATCAACACAAGTTCTCAAGCATCAGTAACAAACCTTGTATCTATCAAAAAACTCCACCTGCATTGCAACAAAAAACAACAAAAGGGCTTGTAAAAGACCGTATAACTCAACATTGAACACATTAAGAAAACCAATTGCCCGGTTTGACAAGTTCATTTACCTTCTGAATCAAGACCCTTCTAAAAATCTGAGCTCTCAGTGTTGCCATAACCTTCTCCCATACTGTATTCATGTTTACAACAAAGATCACTGTAAAAATCGGTTCCAAAGCGTATAACACTCCCATCTTACTAAGCAACCTCCATAGAGGCTCCGGTCTCGCACCAATCAACACCTCAAAAAATCTCCCTGCGACCAAAATAAAATTCAACACGGATCAAAACCCTTCTTGACGAAAACATAAAGCAATAAACTTAGTGATGGTTACCTGAAAATATAGGCATGGAGAGAGTACAAGAGGTGCAACCAACAAGAGTGAAAGCACAAACGACGAGTCGTACTTTATGCTTAGCCAACAGACTCCACAAAAGACCCCAACTTATCAGTTCCGTTGACTGAACCTTCTCCGTTACGGACGAATCGTTATCGGTCGGGTCGAGCTTGTGGTCCGGTTCGGTCACAATCGGGTCGGATGCTGGTCCGGTCACGTAAGCAGAAGTGATTGTCGTTGCAGTCCGGTGCCTTTTTAGTAATGGCGGGAAAGGCCGGGATTGGTGGAGATGAGGATAGGAGGGAGGGAGTTTGAATTTGAGTTTGGATGGCGCGTGGAGAGATGGGGTGAGGATGCGAGTGGGGAGTGTTTGGAGGAGGAGAGGGGGAGCTGCAGAGGCCATGGTTTT
>Ga0325405_1007093_pt1 | contig 11296 bp, 5 predicted proteins | sample PopdelMetagenome_21_FD_205663 | JGI IMG/M metagenome (GOLD analysis project Ga0325405, IMG submission 205663) | Populus deltoides microbial communities from Bellville, Georgia, United States - Xylem-Control-R2 | ecosystem: Host-associated > Plants > Phyllosphere > Stem > Wood/Secondary xylem...
TAAAATTATTTTAATATATTCTTAAATAACAAATTATTTTAAGAAATACTTCGTACCACAATCATAATTATCTTCCAAATTAATTACCTTCCAAAAGAATTTAAATAAATAAAAGCATTCTCCAACACCCCTGTGTTTCTCAATTCTTTTAAGTATTATTGAAGGTCGTGTATTTTTTGAATTACAAAAAACTCAACTATTAGAATTCATTACGGTTTATTTTTTTAAGTTTTAAATTAGTTTTTTAGTATTTTAAATTATTTTGATATATAAATATAAAAATTAAATATATTTTAATATATTTTTAAATAAAAATTACTTTAAAAAATAATATTTACCGAATTTTAAAAAAGAGGCCATGTACCTTTTCCTACAGTAAATTTTAGAAAAAGCGAGGAGCTTTGATACCGACTTGAACGTGGGTTTGAAGGACTGAATTGTAATTCTACGAGGATGGAACTGGAATATGCCAAAGGCAGATGGGACGGGGATTGTCCTCCTGGCTCTGGGGTCATTTCGCCGGTGAATAAACAAGCTTGAAATGGCTATCACTATCTACCCATAGTCCGATACCGTCGACATAAAGGGGGGCAGTTTAGTCAATTACAAGGGAAAGAAGGAAATATCGTAGCAGCAATCATGTTTCTTACATTTCTTTTCCCTACAAGAATCATGTTTGAATGCGAAGTAAGAGATTTGCTATTGGTTAATGGCCCTTTGTTGATCTGGGGACGAACAAATTCTGTCTCTTGTGCCCTCTGTTATTTAGCAAATCGACAAATTGAGATTATTATCACCTGTACTAACAGCACGCATATTTGAATACCTCGTAATTGAATTTAATTTCAATTTTTTAATGAAATTTTATATTTTAAATTATTTTAAATATCAAAAATCAAATTTTAAGTATAATTTAATCTTTAAAGATAATATACATATAAATTAAATATTAATTTATCATTTTAAAGAGAATAAAATTAATATTAAAACTAGTTTTTTTAAAAAATATATGTATTTACCTATTATTTTAGAAACTTTTAACTAAATAAAATAAAAACGATGGAGTAATATAAAAATAAAATGAATTGAATTCTATTTATTTAAATATGCGAGCTTAACTTATTTAATAATTAAATTCAAATTAAAAATTATAATTAAATTTAATCACAGTAAAAAATTGTTTCTAAACAACATGTAAAATATTGGATTGGAATCACTGAACATATATGAATAATGAATCAACTTAATTTTTTTTTTCTTATTCTTTAATTTTATTTCTCAATTTAATATTTAAAACTTTTTTTTCCAAAGAAAAATAAAATTAAAAGAGAGAGAACCATTTTTCTATTTTCCTTTCTTCTCTTATTATGTCTCTTTCACTTTTAGAATTTTAGTTTTGTCTAAAAGTTTATTTTGTTCATTTTTAGTCTGTATGTTTTTGGAGAAGAGAGATAAATTCACTGAAAAACAATGAGGGAGAGAGAAAGTTGTTAGTTGGTCACATTACAACAACAAAAAAAGTTCAGTGTTGACGTCAACGAGTTCTATTTTATAAGAGAAGATTTATTTAGGTGTTTTTAGACCTTCATCTTGCCATAAAAGTATATCATGGTTGAGAATTTTTGTTTTTCATATTTGATTTTGTGTTTTTAAACCAATTTATGAGTGTTTTGAGTTGAAAGATTGATTTAGTGACATGATAATGATATTAATTAGGTGTTTCTAGGTGAAAATAAATTGAACAATATTTTTTATGAAAAAAAACCTAATTTGATTATCCAACCACCTCATATAAGTAAGCAGACGATGCGTTATCGGTCACAGTGAAATAACTCTTTTTTTTTCATCTTTAAACATGTTTTAATTTAATCATTTTGTTACCTAATTCCATGAGATTAAATTTTAAATTAATTTTAAAATATAAAATTAAATGAGAGAGGACTATAATGTGAATAGGGGAAAAACACATGGCCAATCTCAAAGTTGAAAAAATAATGCTTTTCAACCCACAAACTTTCCCCCCTCCGATTCAATCCTTTTTCCTTTTCATATCTTAATTATAGTCCAAAAGTTTACTTATCTTTTTCAATTATTGAATTTAAGAGAGAATAGAGAAACAATAAGGTAGATAGAAAACTGTTAGTTGATTACATTTCAGCAACAAACAAAGATGATCTTGATGTTAACAAATTACAGTTGATGAGAGAAGGCTTATTAGGGTGTTTTTTGGCATTCAAATTATTGGGAAAAATATATATTAATTGAGAAAGATTTTTTTTTTTTAATTTGATTTTATATTTTTTGATCGATTTAGGGGTGTTTTGACTTTTGAGTTGAAATATTGATGTATTGACATGATAAAAATATTTATAAGGTATTTTTAAATTAAAATGAGTTGAAAAATAGTTTTTTAGATCAAAAAACCGATCATATTTTTTAACCACCTCTTTGATATTTAAAAATTAGACAAGTAAACAATATGTCGTTTACTTTTATTTTTTTAGAAAAAAGGTCAAAAATAATTTTATTTGTAAATCAAAATTAGAGTGATGTGATCCAACCCATGAATTTTATTTATTAGTTTGACATATTTATTTAATTAAACACATGAACAACTATTTGTTCATAATAAAAATTCTCTTTAAACTAAAAAATACACCTGGACAATACTTTACACTTTTTAATATTAATAACTTAATTAACTTTTGATTCTATATGCAACACAGCACGGAATATAGGCTAATAACTAGCCATTTAACCTGTGATTCACCAGGGGTTATATAATCTTTTTCAAAAAAATACTTGATATATAGGTTGTTTTAATGTGTTTTTTTACATAAAAAATTAAAAGTATAAATTTAAAAGTCTGTGCAAGCAAGATCAAGTTATTATATAACATGAAATGAGATTTGCATTAGATTATGTTTACTGAACTTATTTATTTAAGTAAATAAAAAATAAATATACACCCTAAAAAACCAATAAGTTAAAAGATAAACACAAATGAAGCTCGCTGAATAAACTTATGTTATAAATACTATTATGCAAGGTCGAATACATGAACAATATAATTTAAAAGCGAATATTTTTTATTTTAAAAGATAAACTTCATTTGTATAAAAAAATTATAGATGAATTAAAATAACACCTTGAAAAATAAAATAGAAACAAAAAAAACTAAAAAAAAACTTATATTGAAAAAAGGTATGAAAAAATCATAACCATCATGAGATCAAGATAAATATATAGAAAAAACTCAAAGAAAATCATAAAACCAATATTAAAAAAAAACTAACGTAGAACAATAAGATTGTACGAAGCTGAATTCCCAACAAATTAAATGTTAAAAGATGAAACCAGGAAAACAAATTAATTACACAAAAGAATAAAAAAAAATAAGGGTGAGAAAAAACATTAATTAGAGGAATAAAAATTTTTAATTGGAGAGTTTAATTGAAGTGAAAATAGCTTTAATAAATGGAAAAAAAATCAAAATAATGAGGGTCAAACTAAAAAAAAAAATAAACCAACATAAATTTTGTTTTAATGATGGAATTGAAAGAAAAAAACTTTAAAAAAAGTGCTAAGGACAAAATTAGAAATTTAGAAAAATAAGGATCAAAATGAAAAACCAAACATATGAGAAATTGCAATTGAAAGACTAAATTAAAAATAATAAAAAAAATATATAAATGGAAAGGGAACAAAATAAGAAATTAATAGAATGAAAACTGAAATTAAAAAGTAAGAAATAAAGAGGACAATGATGTACTTTCCATGTTATGAGAGAGAAAAGAAGGAAAAATTAAATAAATCAAATGCCTACCGATGACAATTTGACCACCGTTAGTTGCCACACGCCACTCAAAATGGAAGAGGATATGGCGACACATGTAGGGAGACGACATAAAGTCAATTATGTCTATCAGGTGGCGTCACACATGTTGCCTAAATAGCACAGATGAGACTCGTGCGTTGGAGCCTGCTAAGCATGCTCCAACATTTTTAAGTATTAAAAAGTTCAGATAAAATATGAAAAATATCATAATACCCCCTACAACCCTGATAATTACACAAAATACATATATGAAAGCACACAAATACCCTTAAATGCTAAGCTTATGTTTTATCTCTTTTAAGGTTAAAAATGTAATTGTATTGTACAATAAAATTCAAAAACCCTACAATACCCTTATCCAATAGCATAATAATTTTTTGATTTTGGGGGCAAATACATATATTTACTATTAAGAAGCTTATGCAAAGTAAAAAAAAAAACCCTTGATCAACAATTCTATATATATTTTTTTTATCTTTGGGGGTGTAATAGTATTTTTATTGTGTAAAAAAAAGACATCAACACCCTACAGGCTTAATTTTCTTGTACCAAGGGCACAAATGTAATTTTATTATAGTTGAAGACCCATTTTACTATTTATTAGGCTATAATAAAACATCTATGCTTTTAAGTTTTTTAGGTAATAGGTAATAAATCTAAATGACTAAGTAACTAATTAAGGAGCATTTGAAAGTAGTATTAACTGCTTGGAATGTGGTGGAACTTTAATTATAGATTGTCCGTTTACGAGCAAAATTAATTCAATTTAGCCTCAGTTTACTTTTTCGTGTCAGATTTACTTAAACATGAAAGTTTGATTTTTTTTATTAAAAAAAACACCACATAAAGCTTTATTAAATAAACATTATGCATGGCTGATACAATAAGCTTCATCAAATCGATGGAAGGTCTAGCAACCCAATCAAAGGGACATCTATTTGACCTAACTCATTTTGCTAAACAACTAGCCACTGAGTTTTATTGCCTATTCTGACACATTGAATTTAGAACCTAGGATTATCAACAAGGATGTTTTTTTATTTAAGCCATGATATATTCTGATGGATCCAAATAAAATAGATTAAAAACCCCCCCAAAATAGACCCACAGAAATCCTTTAAAAAGAAAAAAAAAACCTAAAAAAACACCAAAGGAACATAGGCCCGGGAGAGTAACCCGAGCCCTTGATCCTTGTGTGGACACCTAGTGCACGAGCATTATGCAGTGCACTGGGCGTCCACCTAGTGCATGTATGTAAGTGCATGGCCATGCAATGCACTAGGCTTGCGTCGAGTGCACCCGAGTGGGCGTACGCCCAACACTAGAGGTGCTGAGAATGCACCCCAACACCCTCGTGGGCTCGGGTTATCATGTCTAAGCTCAACGTGTTTGGATCCATGCAACACATCCAAATTTTCTTTTACCTCTAATGGGTTTGGGCATCTTGCCCTAGCCCAACATCCGTAAGGGAATTTTTCTTGAACCGCACGTGGGTCCATTAACATTTTATAATGGTCCAATATGTATTATTTTGAATAAAATATAATTCAAAATATCACAAAGATAAAATTACATTTTAGTCCCTCCTCTCCATAAAAGGATATGATTCATGAGTTATAAATAAAAAAAAAACCCAAGGAACATGGGCTCGGGTAAGGAGCCCGAGACCACGCACCAAAAACATGGGCACTATGCAGTGAACTGGGCATCTGCCAAGTGCATATACGGTTAGCAGCGCCCTTGTGGGCTCTATCTGTCACGCCCGAGCCCAATGTATTTGGGTACAGGCATCGTGCTCGGACCCACTTTCATCTTTAATGGGCTCGGGCACCTTGCTTGATCTTAAGACTCGCTAGAGAATTTTTTTTCGGACCTCATATGGGTCCCTTGGTATTTTATACTGATCCAATACATATTATCTTAAGTATAATACAACTCAAAATATCACAATGGTGAAATTACACTTCAACCCCTCCTCTCCATAAAAGAATAAGATTCATGGGCTATAAATACACCATGAATCCTTTAGGTCAAAGGTGTAGAATTTTCATTCTTAACATTTTTAGAATGCATATTTTCAAAATTATTGTACTTTCTCTCTTTATAAAATTATTGACTTTACCATAAGAGAGTCCTCATATCCATCAAAGATGATCTTTTGTTGGTACTAGCTATATCACATAGCTTACTAAGCATCACCTGCTATTACTACAGTTATTAGACACTTGTTTTATCAGACATTAACTGCTATCATTAATTACCAACCCTCAGGGCTTTTTATATCAAGTTACTAAATACTTTGGCTATGGAAATAGTTCAGAATGTTTGAATAAAAAAAAGCAACCAATTAACCAATACATCAATCTTATTCCTAAACATCTTGGATTTTGAACTCATCATGTTCAAATTTCTAATAAGAGTTGATTTTATCATTCATGATTTCTTTTGTAGCAATCAAGGAATCTGATGTGAATAGGACCTCATTTTAATATCGTTGAGCAACTATCATTTCTTCCTTAAGAGCTAGAGCTTCCTCCTAGAGTGCTGATCTGCAAATCTTCTTTAAAATTCAACCATCAATAAATATACCTTTTTCATTTCTAAACACCATATTAATACCTATTTGACTTTAACCCTCCATGTAGGAAGCGTCACAATTTGCCTTAAATCTTTTCGTTGTCAGGAGGAAGGAGACCATGTTTAGCGAAACATTATATGATATGTTGACATAGTTGGTGCTAGGCCTGAATAGATTGAGTTTTAGAAAACTCCATGTTGTGCGTAGAACTCGATAATTTTAGGATCGATTTGCATACCTTCCATGACCTATTTATTCCTTGCTTTCCAAATCTCTCAACACATCTAGGTTGCACGGGTGACAACATATTCCCCTCATTTACATCTTTAGATGTGTTGAATATCTTAATTGATTTAGGCGTTGACAATCCGGTGTGTAGCCTAACTTGTATGCGAACCATGCTTCCCTTTCATGATGTCAGGAGAACAATGCACGTTCATTGATTTCTTTCTTTTCTTCGCACATTTGACATTAACCGGAGGGAACGACATATCTTTTAAACAAGTTTTCTTGGCAAGGGAGAGCATCCCTCATCGCTCAATAAATATATTCATCACTTTTAGTGCAACTCGGATTCTCAAAATTGATTTCCATCTTGAAGCATGAGCGTTAGATCTTGACGTGCTTGAAGCTGTTATTCTCTCTTCTTACCTGACAAAGCAACCAATATCTTGACATGACAAAGTAGGTGCCATCGTGATTATAATGCCATATCTTTTTATTATTGGTTGCTAACCACTAGAGTTTTTTGGGCATCTTTGATTTCTTCTCTAGACAAGATGATCCTAGATCATCCCAATCCCTTTGATTCTTTTAGTACCTTTTCCCATTTATAGCTTAATGGATATGATTTATAAATAAGGGAGGTCATGAACCTAGGTATCCTTTTAATATTAATGTTTCCACCCTAGAAACTTTTCTTCTTAATCCCAACTACAAAAACTCTCTATGGTCTTGATATCAGCCTATCCTTTTTCAACGGCCATGAAATCTGAATAGGGGAAGTAGAATACTTTTTGATGTTCCCACCTAAAGGTCTTGATCTCTACAAAGATGCACTAAGCTTGCTTTACTAGCAAAGAAATATTGAACTTCTTAGCATCTCGCAATTCCATTGCGCCTTCGATTTACGATTTCGTGAGCCTATCCCAACTTTAACTATTAACACAACCTAAATCCCATGCCAAAGTAATATGTAATAGGCATAAATTAGGGTGGATTACAATAGTGAATTTATATTTTTTTCTATTAAAAAAACCCATTGAATTGGTATACATAGGTAGATTTGTAATTTCACATGTTCATTTGTCATTCTAGAATTATTGAGAGGCATCCTTGCCCTTTCCTACATTTTTTTTTACAATAGATTTACTTTAATACCTTTTAAAGCAAAATATCACTTAACTATGATTAGAGGCATTTTTGGGTTTTTATTTTTTAAAACACAATGCAATGACTCTATCACCCTTAAAATCAAAATTCTCAAAGTATCTATGTAGGGGCTAATTTGTCATTTCATAATAGTTTTCACAATAACTATTTGGTCATAGGGTAATGTTGTCATTTGATACATAAAAAAAATGAAAATCTGCCAGCGTGTGCGGCTAACTCTAGTAGTGAAAAATCTTGTTATGTCGTGTCATTTGATATGTCTCGGTGTCATATTCCTACATGGACAGTGTGTGTATGGTGATTCTGTCCAGTTTAGCATCAATTTGATTTTTTTTCCCTTCTATCATTTCTCTCTCCTCTACCTTTGTGTGCTGCTCATGAAAAAAAAAATCACAGTAGCCCTTCAATATCTTTTCCCTTCAGATTTAGTCCCTATTCATTGAATTGTAATTGTTTTATTTGAGAAAATCACTTCAAATTAGATTTTTTTTTCAATTTTATCCTCTAGTTTCTCATCTCTCAAATTTGGTCTACATTCTTTTGATTTCTTTTTGTTTGAGATGATTTATAAATTTTATTTATTTCTTGCTATTTAATCCTCATTCTTTTTTTTTTTAATGTTTGGTCCTCATTCCTTTTTTGCATTTTTTTTTCAATTCTACCATTTAAAATTAAATTGGTTTGGGAATTGGGCTTCTTGCTTGAGCCCAAGTCTAAGATTTCACTAGTTACAATTTTGCAAGATTAACCCTCGTTTAAAGGATCCACCTGAGTTTGGTTTAGTTTTTTATATTATTAAATTAGGGTTGTCTTTATATATATTAATTCAATTACTCGAGTCTCAAATTTCTTTTATTTATTTGAAAATCCTAGTTTCGCCTTAACTTTTACTTCTTACATCCAGAAAAATTTGTCCTAACCCAATGTTATGCGTTGACCATTAATATATATTTACTCAAGTCAGTTTTTTTAGTTATTAAATTTTTTTTTTCAACCTTCAATATTTGATTCATTATGATTGAGCTTTCTAATTTGTTTTGTTACGAGTTTCAGGATTTTATCACAATTTCATACCCACATTACAAGTTTTGCATGACAACTATAATTGGTCGGAGTCAATTTAGTATGTCATGTAATGTGTCATCATTTAAGTATTTGAAAAGTGTTTCAGCGAGTATGAATTAAATTTTTTAACTTTCTAACATCTTTATATATTTTTTTTGTTGAAAAAATAATATTTGACATCATAGCATGGGCCAAAAAAACTAGTACCCCTTCTATTTCTCATTGTTAGAATTCCATTGAAAGGTCTAATGCAAGATTTTTTTTAAAGAAAGATAAAGAGTTTCGTTACTTATTTTTATTTTTTTAAGTTTAAAAATTTTATTTTTTTTCTATTCAATATTATTATGTTTTTCTAGTTTTTCCTATTTGATGAGAATGGTTTTTTGTTTTCATATTCAGTATTACTAGAGTCTTTTAGTATTTTCTATGTACAAGTTATAATAGTTTCTTAACAAGTGAAACTACGATAAATAAAAATTAAATATTATAGGTGTCTTATTAGCACTCTTGATCTCTGGAGTTTTAACTTGTAACAAACCCCATTATTCTCACTCTCGACTATGTCAGTTGCCTCTACGATACTCAATTGTGATCTCAAAGATTTTTTATTAATTACAAGTTTATTATTATCACGAATATAAATTTGTTCAAGAGTCATGTTTATTATCAGAGTTTTTCTCTTTATATGTTCTTAATGTTTAGTATGACAACCATATCAACTCTATGAAGCTATTCAATAATTTCTTTTGGCATCACTTTGTTTGATAGAACCTAAATATCAACATTTTTTTTTATGGATTGCCATTTCATGTATTGCTCTCGTTGGGCTAGGGATGCTAATTTAATTCAAACATGGAAAAAAACCGATCCAAACGAGTGGATTTTTTTGAATAGTTACCTTACATGAAAGATAATATATAGAATATGAATATTATAAAAAAATAATTTAAACCCTTGAAGATATATACATCAATATCATATTGATGGATCAACATTTTTTGGCATCATGAAAAATAAATTTTGAGCCTAAGCCCTTGTTTAAAAGATCTAAAGTTAAGGTGACAACCTATTAATAGCTCTAACTTGAATACCAGGACTAAATGAAATGGCTCTAACTTGCTTTGAGGCCCTAACACCCTTGGAGCTATGCCTAATTGGGCATGGATATGGTAACCTATCGACCTTGAGCTTGGTTGTGTGCCAAGCACAATTAGGCATGGATTTGTTGTGCTGTCAGACTCACACTATTTGGCTCATCTATGTGTTAAGCCTAAACGGACATGAGTTTGGCAAGTTGGTAGACCCACTGCCCTTGGCTTGGCACCGTTTCAAGCCCAATTGGGTATGAGTGTGGCATGTTGCCAGACCCAACACTCTTAGACTCGGTTACATGGCAAGCCCAAACAGACATGGGCCTCGCAAGCTTCTAGGCCCACTTCTCTTAGGCTTGGCATTATGCCGAGTCTAATCGGGCATGTGTCTAGCATGCTGTCAAATCTAATGTCATTGGACTTGGCTACGTGTCAAGCCCAAGCAAACATGAGTCTAGCGAATTGTCAAACTCACCGTCTTGGGCTTTGCATTGTACTGAGCCCAAGAGGGTATGAGCCTACGCGAGCTGCTAGACCCAACACCCTTAGGCTTGGCTGCGTGCTGAGCCCATTTAGGCACGAGTCTAGTGAGCTGTTAGATCCAATATCCTTGGACTTTGTTGTATGCCAATGTCAATTAAGCATGGATCTGGCAACCTTCTCAACTCATCGACTTGGTATTTGGCTGTGTGCCAAGCCTAATTAGACATAGGTTTGGCGTGCTGGCAAACCTATTGACCATGGCTTGGCAGTGTGCCTAGCATATATTGTTAAAGGTCTGGAGATCATTATAAGTCTTATGTTGGGTCATGAAGCTCAATTTGTTTATTCTTATGACTTCTAACATAAAATGTTAATGTCAGGGATATTCGTCTCCCTACACCTATATGTGTATAAAAAATCTCTCAATGACCTATCATATTTTCATCTTATTAATATTGTATAAGAGATATTTGTTCCTCGTTAATGTTGTATAAGATATATTTATCTATTATTAGTGTTATCGGGAGGAAATGACTCTTCAAAAAAACAATAAGATTCAAGGGTTATAAATACCTTCTGAATTACCCAAATAAAAGTTTTATAATTTATATTTTCTAGACACTAATACTTTTAAATCCCAGAGCATTCATCATACCAAAATAAAAATAAATACTCTTGTTCTTGAAATTTAATACCCATTCTTACATTTATTGCAATCATTTTTTTAAAAAAATTAACTTTATCATCCAAGTTTTTCTAAACCCTATTAAAAGGGACTGTTTTACACAGTTGAAGGATGAAATATAGCATGAACATATAATTACTCATTGTGCAAGCACCAAAAAACTG
>Ga0325405_1007095_pt1 | contig 11296 bp, 3 predicted proteins | sample PopdelMetagenome_21_FD_205663 | JGI IMG/M metagenome (GOLD analysis project Ga0325405, IMG submission 205663) | Populus deltoides microbial communities from Bellville, Georgia, United States - Xylem-Control-R2 | ecosystem: Host-associated > Plants > Phyllosphere > Stem > Wood/Secondary xylem...
TACTAGGCCATTTTTTTACTGGGAGCTATTGGCTTTATTGTACATTTCTTTTCAAATGTATTAAATGAGTTTTTAGTATTTTGATGGAGGATATTTTTTAAAAGTATTTTTTTAAAATATATTAAAATAATTTATCTTTTAGATTTTTTATTTTTAATATTAAAATTATAAAAAACTAAAAAATATCAATTTAATATATTTTAAAACAAATATATTTTTAAAATACATATAAATACAATTTTAAATGTAAAAAAAAAAAACACCCTTTTACAAAGCCACAGAAAGGCTCTATTGGTAATTGAGAAACGTTTTGTAGATTCCATCCCCGGTAGCATGTATTTAAAAATATATTTAAATAATATTTTTTATTTTATTTTAATATTAATATATTAAAAATGAAGTGAAAACACTAAAAAAATTATTTAAAGTAAAAAATATTATTAAAAAAAAACACTTTAAAAAAAATAAACAGAATCTCTTTTTATCCATTTTCAAAAGTTCTCTCCCCACTTCTTACGCATCCAAAAATTAAATTAATTATCTTATGCAATCATGATCTATGACTTTATATTGACATTTCTTCTGCCTTTATTTTTATTCTTTTTAACACATTATTTGGAAGAGGTGGAGTGCAGGTATAGATTCTAGAGGAAGCTTTGAATACTTGAAGTTGTATCGTCACATTAACTTACTTTGCTAGTTCGAAACAATCATGTCAGCAACCTTTGGCCCTCCCTAAGCCCGAACCTCTCCTTCTCTTTCTCTGCAAGGAACTTCACCATTTTTTTCTATGGAGAAATCAGAAGGGCCCATTGTTGAAACGAGAAAGGAACTTATGGTTTCACTCTCTGGTGATGCGCAGCCAACACTTAGAACAGCCCATTTTATCAAACCCTCAATTACCTCATCCATAGATGAAAACACTCCCAAACACCCTTCACATTACAACCTCTCCTTGCCCTCTAAATTTGAACCCAAAAAGTGGCCTTTAAGAATAATATTCCGTGGTTGGAGATGTGCACAAAGGAGGTGGAAAGAATGGGTTGATAAAATGGCTGCTTTGCATGAAGCAACATGGAGAAAAGTTGGAATCTATCAAGCAGTCATGAGTTCTCTTTACCAAATCGGAAGAGACGATGATTTCCTTATTGGGTTAGCAGAGAAATGGTGTTTCGAAACTAACACATTCATTTTTCCTTGGGGTGAAGCAACAATCACCTTGGAAGATATTTTGGTTGCAGGGTACTCTGTTTTGGGGTCCCCTGTTTTTACCCCTCTTGAAACAAAGGAATTGAAAGAAGCTGAACAAAAGCTTATGGAAATCGGAGAACTGTTGAGGCGGTCAAAAAGCAAAAAAGTGGACCATTCTTCCTGGATTAAATATCTCATGGAAAACAACAGCGAAGTCGAGCACGAGGCTTTTCTGTCACTATGGTTGTCAAGGTTTGTTTTTCCCAGTCTCCCAAATATGAGCATTCCCAAACATGTTTTTCCAATTGCTGTTCGTCTAGCTAGAGGTATCAAAATTGCACTTGGACCCGCCCTTCTTGCAAGCATTTACCGAGACTTGAGGTTGTTGAAGAAAAAGATTCTAGCTTTGTCCAATTTAGTGTCTTTTGAGGATGACAATGATGATCAAAAGGTAGAACTCACCATTTGGTCACCATTTCATATAGTTCAGGTTTGGGCCTGGGAGAGGTTTCCAAAATTGCAACCAAAGCCTAATGTGACTGACTTGGAAGTGCCGAGATTAGCTAGATGGCATAATGTGAATAGTTCAACCGTTAGGAATGTAAGATTGGCCCTAGATTCTGAAGGAAGTTTCCAGTGGCGCCCTTATGCCACAGCCGTGGAGAGTTTGTGCTACAAAATTTATGGTGATGAAGAGAAGTGGGTGCTTGTTGATGTTGATGTTGATGAGGAATTGAAGTCCTTTACTCGATGCTTGAGAGCATGTGAACTAGTTGGAATAGGGTGTGTAGAACAGTACAGCCCGCATCGAGTGGCAATGCAGTTTGGCATGGATCAAGATCTTCCAGGTCCTGTAAAGAGAAGAAATGAAACTCAAGAACTTTCCTGGAAGCGTTTTGATAAGCAAATCAAGAATGCAATGCTATATATTCCATCAAGACATTGCAAGCCAGATGTTACTTTGAGATACTTGGAATGGTGGAAGCAATCAGTGTTTGGTGGGAAAGATGGAAGTGGAAATCCAAAAAGTTCAGAAATTTCGGTTCCATGTTTCAAAGGGAAGAAGTCAGATCATGATCCTCTGTATCCTCCTGGTTTCCCTCCTAAATGTCAACATGTTGAAGGCTTGAACTCTGATGAGGAGGATGATCTAACATTGAAGGAGTTGTTTACTCATAAAAAGCTCAAAATTGTTGATCATAGAATATATGGTTATCACAAGTCTTTGCCGGCTACTGCACATAATCTATTATCTCCTGCTGCAGAAAACAATGATGTTACAAATGTTGATGCAGAGATGAAATTGAAGGAAAACAGCTTTCAGAAGGAACCTAGGAGTGGAAAAGAAAGCACAACCACGGAAAACTCTAGCAAAAACAAATTAGATAGCCCTAGTCCAGTACTCCATGGTGCTGGTTTTCTTAAAGATAATGAAAGAGGAAGTAGGAGTCGTTTTGATATTCACACAGATGGATTAGAACTTGAAGCTCGGATCGACAAGCTTAGGAAAGAAATTGATGGGCTAAAGGCTGCTAAATTTAGCCAGAAGAAGGTTTGTCTGACCAACAATATCAACTTGTAGTTAATACAAATAGAATTAACATGCCGAGTGAGGTTGATATATAGAGTTCTACAGCTCTTTTGGCTTATGTTTTAGTTACTTTTTGCACGAACTAAGTAGCAAAAATTGCTTGGAGCCAGCTTGTCTCATTGCAGAAATAATTGTATGTTTTATAGCTGGTATGTCTGTAATGATACATGTAAAGTGTACCAGCATTGTGCAATGGTTCATGTTTCAGTCAGTTCCTAGCTGAGTTTCTCTGTGTGAATGAAGCAAACTGATGGTGAAAATCTTTGGTTGCTTAGCCATTATCAGTGGATATAGGATCAGTTAACAAACTACAAGCAATCGCATAGGCTTGTTAGAATTATTCGTGGAAAAGGCTAGAAGGATCCTGTGAGGTCACTGGACCCATTAAATTGTGAAATTGGAAATACTAGGCAGACTCTTTAGCTGTTTTTTGTTCACAAGGTCATGGTCTTGTTTGGAATGAATAGAAAAGATGGAAGCTTGCAGTTTACACTGTGAAGTCAGTTCTAGCAAGGTACTAATTAGTATAGATCTAATTCCAATCACACAAAGGAAAAAGGATTAGAGAGAAAAGGATAATCCTATTCTCTAGCCTTCTAGCCTGAAATTCAATGGATTTCTTAATCAAATCTTATCTTAAATCCAATAAGAACTTTTTATTCAAATGGCATCATCTGTAAGAGCATCCTTTACCTAGTAGCTATCAGGCATGTAGCATTGTTGCTTCTCAAGTGCCTCCCCTGTCCTAGCTTGTGAACAGTACACTAGATACAGCGAAAGGGATTCGCGGGAAAAAGGAAAGTGGAGGGCAGCAGCAGTGTTCTTGTTGTCGGCGGTTGCTTCTTCTTGTTACCATTTTAATCACCAAGAAACCACTAAACTGAAATACATTTCCTGTGGGCTAAGGACGATTTTGCAATAAAAAGGTTTCGAATTACTAGAGAGCATTTCGAAAATTGATAGAAGCTAACCTGTATTAATTTATTATTGATTTTCCGGTGTGCCAGGAAAGTTGTGCCTTTTCACGATTCCCAGCTACATGCAGTTTGCTCTCTTTTGTCCTTGCTTTGCCCATTTCCGCCTGAACCTCGAACCTCGGCAAAACCCTTTCCCCACAACCCCCAAACTTTAGACTTTAGCACCAGAACACAATCAGTCCAAGCCCTTAACGTTTTATCTCCTTGTTTTCTTCTCGAGAAGAATGTTTCTTAAAAATTACATCCATGAACTATTTTTTAAAAAAATAAACTAAATTTTTTCAAGTCTTAAAATTACATCTCTAAATTATTAAAAAAACTCTAAAACTTATAAATTCTAAATAAAGTTTTCAATAACCAATATCTTCTCAAATAAAAAGTACCACATAAGGCTGTTTTGTTAATAAATATATGTTATTTTATTTGTTAAAAATAGAATAATATTTTAATTTTTTTTTCAATTTAATTTATATATAATCTCTTTGTATTTAAATCAAACTTATTCATTTAAATTATAGTAATCATAGAATATCAATGAAATCTTAGTCTCATCCTCTCTTATCTTTATATTTCTCTTTATATATTTAGATTGTTTAACATGTTTAAAGAAGAGATAATACCACCTTAGGTATAGAAATATGAATCAAATAATCTTCTAAAACTTAACATAAAAACCAATCCTAAAACAACTAGAAAAATAAAAAAATCTTTGTCAGTTATTTTTGGATCTAATTTGGGCATGTTCCCAAACTTGGATGATGTTGCCTTCATATTCCTATTAAAAAACAAGATCTTTAGAACATTCTTTAAAATTTTAGTTTGATTCAACAATTGAATCAAACATTATGATTATTTTTTTTTTTTGTATAAAATGTCATTTAACACATCCAAACTTCTTCTTAAGTTAAGACTTTTGTTGCACATCCCTGTCAAGCTTCTTTACTTGAGAAGAACTCATTCACGAGTTTCACAGTTAGAAATTGAAATCTTTCATTCCAAAAAAAAAATTACTTAGCATTATAATTAACATATTCACAAATTGAACCTCATTTACTGAAATGTCAACAAAATAAATTCTTTGAATCTCTTTCTTTTCATTCTTTAGAGAAAACTTTCTTGTGATTTCAGAAAGATAATATTTTTCTATCTTTTTTAATTTTAACTCCAATTTCCTGAGTAAATTAGTAACTTTTCTACATTTTTATTTGTCGGTTTAATTTCAACATATTCACTATCTTCATATTATTCCTTGAAATGTTACCTCTACGATGGTGATAATCGTGGTTCTTCTACTTTTTTAAAAATAAACTATGAACAATTAATTCATCATTAACAACATTGACCAATAAAGCAAGAACAATAAGTATGTTTAAGTTAGAAATTGAGATTCCATAATTTTTTAGCGTGTAATAAAATTAGATAAAATATTATCATGTATAAAATTCACTCTAAACTAGTTTTTTTTTTAAATTAACACACTAAAAAAAAAGAAAAAGAAAAAGAAAGAAAGTCCACGCAGTGCAAGAGAATTGCACTATTCACTATTTTTAACATGAACAGTGCATCCTTTGCACTGTTTATGTTAATTGCACTGTTCATTGAACAGTGCAATTAACGTAAACAGTGCAAAAAAACAAGGAATAGATGCTTTGCAAATACTGTATTTTCAACACAAAAAAAAATGGGAGCCAATAAACAGTATGCCATATTTTTATTTAGCTAAACGGCTGCGACTGCATTTTAAATCCGCAGTCGTATAGCCAAACGGGCTCTTAGTTGCCCATTGTTACTGTTTAAAAGTACAGGCGACATACATAATTTTTAAATATTAAAATATTAATAAATATAACTTTTAATTACTATTAAAATAATAATTTATACTATTTACCAATCCATCTAGAAACAACGCACATGCCAAACATATAGTCATATTCAATAACACGTAGTTACTAGGGACTGGTTTGTGGAGGTTGCTTCTAGATGAAGCGAGTCCTTGAAATTGTATGGTAATATCAACTTACTGTTGCTAATTTAAAACAATCATGTCGCTACCTTTGGCTCTCCCTAGGCCCTAACCTCTGCTCTTTTCTCTGCAAGAAACTTTACCATTTTTTTTATGGAGAAATCAGAAGGATCCATTGTTGAAACAAGAAAGGAACTTATGGTTTCACTCTCTGGTGATGCACAGCCAACACTTAGAACAGCCCATTTTATCAAACCCTCAATTACCTCCTCCATTGATGAAAAAACGCCCAAACACCCTTCACACTACAACTCATTGCCCTCTAAATTTGAACCCAAAAAGTGGCCTTTAAGAATCACATTCCATGGGTGGAGATATCCTCAAAGGAAGTGGAAAGAATGGGTTGATAAAATGGCTGCTTTGCATGAAACAACATGGAGAAAAGTTGGAATCTATCAAGCAGTCATGAGTTCTCTTTACCAAATCGGAAGAAACGATGATTTGCTTCTTGGGTTAGCAGAGAAATGGTGTTTCGAAACTAACACATTCATTTTTCCTTGGGGTGAAGCAACAATCACCTTGGAAGATATTTTGGTTGCAGGGTACGCTGTTTTGGGGTCCCCTGTTTTTAGCCCTCCTGAAACAGAGGAATTGAAAGAAGCTGAACAAAAGCTAATGGAAATCAGAAAACAGTTGAGGCGGTCTAAAGCAAAAAAAGTGAACCAACATTCCTGGATTAAATATCTCATGGAAAACAACAGCGAAGTAGAGCACGAGGCTTTTCTATCACTATGGTTGTCAAGGTTTGTTTTTCCCAGTCTCCCATTTATGGGAATTTCCATACATCTTTATCCAATTGCTGTTTGTCTAGCTAGAGGTATCAAAATTGCACTTGGACCTGCCCTTCTTGCAAGCATTTACCGAGACTTGAGGTTGTTGAAGAAAAAGATTCTAGCTTTGTCCAATTTAGAGTCTTTTGAGGATGACAATGATGATCAAAAGTTAGAACTCACCATTTGGTCACCATTTCATATAGTTCAGGTTTGGGCCTGGGAGAGGTTTCCAAAATTGCAACCAAAGCCTAATTTGACTGACTTTGAAGTGCCGAGATTAGCTAGATGGCATAATGTGAATAGTTCAACCGTTAGGAATGTAAGATTGGCCCTAGATTCTGAAGGAAGTTTCCAGTGGCGCCCTTATGCCACAGCCGTGGAGAGTTTGTGCTACAAAATTTATGGTGATGAAGAGAAGTGGGTGCTTGTTGATGTTGATGTTGATGTTGATGAGGAATTGAAGTCCTTTACTCGATGCTTGAGAGCATGTGAACTAGTTGGAATAGGGTGTGTAGAACAGTACAGCCCACATCGAGTGGCAATGCAGTTTGGCATGGATCAAGATCTTCCAGGTCCTGTAAAGAGAAGGAATGAAACTCAAGAACTTTCCTGGAAGTGTTTTGATAAGCAAATCAAGAATGCAATGCTATATATTCCATCAAGACATCGTAAGCCAGATGTTACTTTGAGATACTTGGAATGGTGGAAGCAATCAGTGGTTGGTGGGAAAGATGGAAATGGAAATCCAAAAAGTTCAGAGATTTCGGCTCCAAATTTCAAAGGGAAGAAGTCAGATCATGATCCTCTGTGCCCTCCTGGTTTCCCTCCTAAATGTCAACATATTGAAGTCTTGGACTCTGATGAGGAGGATAATCTAACATTGAAGGAGTTGTTTACTCATAAAAAGTTCAAAATTGTTGATCATAGAATGTATGGTGATCGCAAGTCTTCTCTGGCAACTACGCATAGTCTGTTATATTCTTCCGCAGAAAACAATGATGTTACAAATGTAGATGCAGAGATGAAATTGAAGGAAAATAGCTTTCAGAAGGAACCTAGGACTGGAAAAGAAAGCACAACCACGGAAAACACCAGCAAAAACAAATTAGATAGCCCTAGTCCAGTACGTCATGGTGCTGGTTTTCTTAAAGATGATGAAAGAGGAAGTAGGAGTCGTTTTGATATTCACACAGATGGATTAGAACTTGAAGCTCGGATCGACAAGCTTAGGAAAGAAATTGATGGGCTAAAGGCTGCTAAATTTAGCCAGAAGAAGGTTTGTCTGACCAACAATATCAACTTGTAGTTAATACAAATAGAATTAACATGCCGAGTCAGGTAGATATATAGAGTTCTACAGCTCTTTTGGCTTTTTTTGTAGTTACCATGTTGCATGAAACAAATTGTACCAGCATTGTGCAATGGTTCATTTTTTAGTCAGTTCTTAGCTGAGTTTCTCTGTGTGTGAATGAAGCAAACTGATGGTGAAAATCTTTGCTTGCTTAGCCATTATCAGTGGATATAGGATCAGTTAACAAACTACAAGCAATCGCATAGGCTTGTTAGAATTATTCGTGGAAAAGGCTAGGGTCAAGTCCTGTGAGGTCACTGGACTTGACCCATTAAATTGTGAAATTGGAAATATTAGGCAGACTCTTTTGCTGTTTTTGGTTCACAAGGTCATGATCTTGTTTGGAATGAATAGAAAAGATGGAAGCTTGATGTTTGCACTGTGAACTCAGTTCTAGCAAGGTGCTAATTAGTATAGATCTAATTCCAATCACACAAAGGATAAAGGATTAGAGAGAGAAGGATAATCCTCTTCTATAGCCTTTTAGCCTGAAATTCAATGGATTTCTTAATCAAATCTTATCTTATCTTAGAGCATCCACGTCCATGCTCTCAATTGAGGCTCTTTAGCTATAGTAACTCGCAGGTATTTTTTTTCCATTCATGGCATTGTTGCTCCTCAAATGAACTTCCTATCCAAGTTTTGTGAACACTACTCGCTACATATAGTCAGTACTACAGTAGCACTCTTTAATTTGCGTGGAGGTGACAGTAGCGGGAGAAGGAAATGATTCGCGGGAAAGGAAAGAGCGGAGGGCTGCCGCAGTGCTCTTCTTGCCATTAGCTGCTGCTTCTAGTTACTGTTTTGGTTGCTGCTCAGTCCATGGTGATGGCTGATACGGCGGCGTGGGGCTGTGTTGAGATGAGTTGGAGCTGTTTGGGTTGGGTTCTTGAGCAGCGAGGTGGTGGTGATCAAGGAGAAGAAGCTGGTGGGCTTTGTTCACTTTCTTTTACGCAGGTTTCTCCTTCTGATTCCACCTCAAATCCTGTATTTTTTTTTTATTATAAAGTTTTCTATTGTGCATAAACCCTTTTGGCTTTCTGGGTTTTTGTTTATGCAGTAACATAGAGCTTTGCTAGATGTCCATGTTCCAGGCTGCTTTATGCCTATGCAGTAACATAGAGCTTTGCAAGATGTCCCTTGCCAATGTTACAGGCTGCTACATCTTTTCTTCTTCGCAATCAGAACTTAAAGATTGAAATTATATTTTTTTTTAAATTATATTTTTTTAAAATTTTTTTATTATTTTAAAATCATTTTAATATAATAATTTTAAAAATAATTTTTTAAAAATAAAAAAAATATTATTTTAATATATTCTATAATTATTATCACATTTTCAACATCTTTTAAAATTATACGAGATGCATGTCTGCGCGCTGTCGCGAGCTTATAAAACAAATATATTTAATAATGTTATAATTGTGGACTAACGCCAGATAAGTAATATAAACTAAAGGTATGATGGAGCCAATATTTCATGATGGAAAAAAAAGTTGCATTGGTGATTAAAACTTAGAGACTGAACAAAATAATTTGTAGCAATCCACAATGTTTTGAGAGGAAAGATACAGTGTTTTCGCCACATGATTTAACTTTTCTGTTAATAAAAAGTAAAAAAAATTATAAAGCTAAATTCTCTACCAACTTAATATTAAAAAAAAAAAACCAACAAGGATAATTTTGGAAGGAAAAAAACCTATGAGGAAAAACGTTGTAGCAATTGACAATGTTTTGTAAAGAAAAATATAGTGTTTTCTCTAATAAAATAAAATAAAAAACCATTTAGAAAAATACTGTAGCAATCCATAGTGTTTTGTGAGAAAAACTATAATGCTTTCCCCATATGATTTAGCTTTATTGTAATTATAATTCTTAACCAACTTAATATTAAAAAAAAGGATAAAGATAATTTTGGAAAAAATAATAATAAAATCATATGGAAAAACACTGCAATAATTCACAGTGTTTTAAAGAAAAAAAATTATAAAGCTAAATTATTAATTAGCTTAATATTAAAAAAATCAAATCGATAGAGATAATTTTAGAAAAAAAATTAAAAAAAAAAACACAAAAAAGGAGAAAAAATCATGTTGGAAACACTGTAACAATTCATAGTGTTTTATGATGAAAGCTACAGTGTTTTTCCACATGATTTAATCTTATTTTTAATGACTTATAATTGTAATTTTTAACAATGTTTTGTGAAGAAAGCTACAATACTTTCCCCACATGATTAAGTTTTATTACAAAGTTGAATTCTAACCAACTCAATATTAAAAAAAATAAAATTGATGAAGATAATTTGGAAAAAAATATTACAAAAAAAAGATAACACAAAAGAAACTGGAAAAAAACCATGTGAGGAAAAACTTTATCAATCCATAGTGTTTTGTGAGGAAAAACTTATATTTACTTGTAATTGCAATTTTTAACTAGTTTAATATTTAAAAAATAAAATTGACAAAGACAATTTTAGAGAAAAACATAACAAAACAGAAAAAAAAAACCATATGAGAAAAAAAACTGTAGTAATCCACAGTAATTTGCGAGGAAAGTTACAGTGTTTTCTTTATATATTGTAATTGTAATTTTTAACCAGCTCAATATTAAAAAATAAAATAAAAAAGATAATTTCAGAGAAAATAATAAAAAAACAAAAACAAAAAAACATGCAGAGAAACACTATAACAATTAACAATGGTTTAAAGAAAAAAATTACAAAACTAAATTCTTAATCAGCTCAATATAAAAAAATCGACAAATATAATTTTGAAAAAATAAAAAAATAAAATAGAAAAATTATGTGGAAAAATACTATAGCAATTCATAGTATTTTAAAGAAAAAAAATAAAAAGCGAAATTTTTAATCAGCTCAATATTTAAAAAGTAAAATTAACAAAGATAATTTTAAAAAAAAATAAAAAAACGTTGGAAAAAAAAGAAAAGCAATTTAAAAAAAATATAAATTAATTTAGATGTGGGGGAAAAAGTGATTCCCACATTATTTAGATATTATTATAATTATAATATTTTATGTTTTTGGTGTGATGCGCCGACACAAACAAACAACACCTATAATCCTGTCTCTCTAGTTTTTCCACTCTATGACTGTATAAGAAAAACCCAGCCCACGACAATTATTTTCTTCTTTAAAAGCATTACACTGTTTATGTTTCTGAAGTCAAGTTTTCCACTCGCATCTGTTTTACGTAATATTTTAAATCTTTATAACTAAGACTAATTTGTTAAATATAAAAGAAGCCAGAATAAATGCAGAGATTGGTCCGCCTTTAACATTGTTGATGGACTGAGAGGGCAAAGGTTTTGTATTATTTTGAAGCTTGTTCAATGGCTGCTTGACTTTTTAAAATGAAGGAAGGAAATCTA
>Ga0325405_1007103_pt1 | contig 11292 bp, 4 predicted proteins | sample PopdelMetagenome_21_FD_205663 | JGI IMG/M metagenome (GOLD analysis project Ga0325405, IMG submission 205663) | Populus deltoides microbial communities from Bellville, Georgia, United States - Xylem-Control-R2 | ecosystem: Host-associated > Plants > Phyllosphere > Stem > Wood/Secondary xylem...
AATTTATTATATACATTGAAAGTGGTTGAGTGGGGTTTATATGATTGATAAGTGTCATTATAGAGTAGTACGTTTAGAGTTATGGTGGCTTGACACATGATCTTGATAGGTTTTACATAAAAAAAAAAATACACTAAAGAAGAAGGGAAAATCTATGTACACATTACTATTTATCATGACAATTGCTATTTTGTCCTTTCTAAAAAAAAATCAATGGCATTATTGTTATGAGTATTTTGATATTTGTAAAAGTTTCATTGGTTATTATTAAATTAATTGAGGGCATAGTTTTTTTATTTTTTTTTTAAACATAGTGGAATGATCCATTTTTTTTTAAGAATAAAATTTTTACAACTGTCATCGAGAAGCTGAATAACTTAATTATCTTTAAAGTCAAAATTTCTTAAGCTTGTGCTTAAGGGTGTTTTTTTATCTTTTTATTATGGTTTATTTTTGTTATTATGAACTTGATTGATGGAAAATTAGTTTTATAATTAATATAAAATAATATTTTAGTGGAAAAGTCACTCCACACGAGAGGCATTAGTTTTTTTTTTGTGGTGCGCGCGACGCCTCTAAATGGATAAAAACTCTCTTCAGTCATGTCGAGGAATCTTTATGACATCCTTTTCCTGTTGAGGCAATATGTGGTGGTGAAGGTGGCATGGTTCATTGTTAACACTTTTTTCCCCCTTTTTATTCTCTCTTCCACTCAAAATTCATTTGATCTTCTTAATTATTGATATTTCAACTTTGATCTTTATTTTTTTTGTTTTTAATTTTTATTCTTGACTCTTTTGTAAAAATTTTATTTGTTTTCAATCCCAATTTGTTATCTATATTTTTTTTGATTTGTTCTTTATTCTTTTGATTTATAATTTTTATTTATTTTTAATTTCATACTTCAATCATAATTAGTGATTTATTATTTTCCCAATTTGATCCTCAACTTTTTTTTATTGTTTCTTATTGTTTTTTTGTTAAATTATTTTTTTAATTTCATTTTTTAATAAAAAAATTATAATCTTCCTCTCTTAATTTCTATTTTTGGTTTTATATATTTTTTATAATTTTTTTTCATTTCATCCTTTAACATTTGATTGGTTGAATTTTTCCAGATATGATATATCCAGTCTAATGATCTAGGTCACGTGTTTGAAAAGTTGGCATGGTTGACATATTGTTTTTAAAAAAGACTCATTTTTTTTATTTCATCTTTTAACATTGTTTTTTTATATATAAAAAATGAGTTTTGTAGTTTCTTACGTCTTCTTTTCTACCAGGCTATCCCAATCTGATGACCTAAGCCACGAAGTTGATGAATTAACCCAAATTGACTTACCTCTTATTACTCAAGGTACAAGTTTGTCATGCTAATTTAAATTGACTTAAAATAATTTTTTTATTTAATTTTATCCTTTCCTATTTAATTATATATATCCAGAATAACAAAGTTTTCAGTTGCAAAATTTTCTTTCTTCTTTACAATGCCCTTAAAAAGATAATTCAACCTCGCGGTGTCGTGTAGACCCACTTCTAGTTGTTCACAAGACTTTTATGAAAAGTTTTATTATATGCTCTTTTAATAAGTTTTATAACACGTGGATTATAAAGCATGTGAGTTTTTTAGCTATAAATTTACATAATTATTTGAAGATTTTGTAAAGAGTTTCTATTCTAAAAATATTTCTTAAGTAATTGAGCAATGAGACGTGATAGAAAAAAATACTAGTGTTAAATTTTTTTATTAATTTAAAATGTATTTTTAAATATATAATAAGAAACTTATTTCAAATCTAAACATGATTTTTCTTAATAATTTTAAAATTAATTCTAAGAAGACATTATTAAAATTTCATAAAATACTTGATTTCTAACTTAATTTTAAAATACATTTAATGATTGAATTAACAACTTAATTTCTTTTTTTAAAATATAAATATTTTTTAAGTAAAAAATTGTATCTGGATGACACCAGAAGGTCCGATCTTTTTTGTAAAGATAAATTATCAGTAGTCAGGACACAAACTTAAAAAACAGATTAATATTTAAACGATTTCATATTAAAACACTAAAGTAGGTTTAATAATTTAATATTCTAGTTACTCTCTTCAAAAACAGAAATGACAGCATCCAGCTTCAAGAATCCAAGCTCCATCCTTTACCATTTGACTTTTTTCTCGAGGGATTGATGTGGGCTCAGGGGTCATATCCTCTCAATTCATTGGCGAAGGATTGTTCATTATGATTATTGGGGGGATATTTGACGGTGTAAGGGAGGGGAAATTGCTACAGAGAGACATATAACATGAATTGTCTGCTAAAAGACGAACACATAAATGATTAGATGCTCGTTTGTCAACTTCATATTAAGATCTCACCACTCGTTTGTCTAGAACACATGCAATCATGTATAACGATATTTATGAATCCTTCTTGGTCTTCCAGATCACCTATGCATGGAATCAAGGCAATTTCCAGGTCACCGTGTTGTTCCATCTTGATTAAAATTACCTCTGTATTTCTCTTCTATGCATTTGTAATATTTATTGTAAGATCTTAAACTGTACTCATCGCTAGATTGATAGTTTTGTTGTTTTCTCTAACTTGATAAACTCGTCATCTAGGTCTAAAGTGACAAAGAAAGGTCAAATCTTGCTAGTTTTTAAACTTACGAACACGCTAAGCTGACGAATTGTATCATTCTGTCAGCTTGGAGGCTTATTCTTGTGGTGTTAAACCTAGATGATGCGTCCGGTGCGAGTCGGGACAAATGTTTTTTGAAAATGCAGGTGCTTGTAATGATAATGTGTTCTTCAACAAGAAAAAAAAGTGTAACTCTGAACTCAAAATTCTATGAATACATAATAGATTGGGAATTATATGTACTGCTAAATTGTTAAAAAGAATTGTTAATACTAACAAAAAAAAAAAAACTAAGATACTGTTTTTGCGGTGAAAAAATAATTTTTTTTACTTTAATTTTTTTTTTAATCAAAACCCCTTCAATGTCATTACCATGCTCAAATTTGTCTGGGAATTTTTTACTAGGATCTTTGTGTTTTTGGATAAAATCTTATCATAATTTTCAAACCAAGTTTTAATTTTTTTTTAAAAAAACAATGTTATTATTATTTTGACACAAGTACATTAAAAAATATAAGAATAATACAGGACTTGCATGTTGCCGTGGAGAACTAACGCAAACAACAAGCAATATAAGAAGGACAAAAATCATAAGAATACAAAATTATGTTAAAAAGAGATCAGGCAAAAACTTTTTTTTAAAATTTTATTATTAAATATTTTCTGTTCAAGTAATCTGTCTTGCTAGGAGGTTTACAATTCTTTAAATAAACTTAAAAACTTCCCTAAACCAACATGAAAACTTGAAAATAAAGAAAAAATAATGAAAATCCTAAACAAACTAGGAAAAACCATCTTAAATAAATCTAGAAAAGTAAAAAAGGAGTTCAAAACCAAATAAGAAAAAGAATTCTAAACCAATTAGAAAATATAGCAAATCTTGAACAAAAAATATTGGTAGACCTTTCCAATATCCTATTGCTACAAAGTTTTACTCTATAAGAAATAAGACCTCTACAATCTTACAGCAAAATTTTATCACAATTCAATGATCGGAACGCTTGTTTAAGACGGTGATAATCTCATAGAAACCAAACCAAAACAAACCATGAATACCAATTCAAAACCAATCAAATATTAAAAGATAACATTGATGAAAAAAAACCGAAAAATATTCAATTGAATAAAATAAAAGGGAAGATGAAATTCTTTTTAAAAATAAAAACTTTTTGACATTGTTATCAAACTTGACATAGCAAGTCAATCTTGAAACGTTTCGACCCGAGGAGCTTATAGACACCAAAAATTCTACTTCGTGATGTATCCTTCTTTTCTTTTTTTTTACCAGAGGAGCTTATCATGGACAAGTACCAAGCAAACTATTGTTGCGTCTTTTATATGAAAGTAGAATCCATTGCATGCTATGAAGCAATGACATGCTATTTGTTTGAGGGATTTTATATATTATTTTAAAGTTTTTGATTCCATAGCAAGACTAGTAAAGATTTGTTGTGATAATTTGACAACAACTTTCTTCTATAAAAATAATAAAAGTGGAAGCTGAAATAAACATATTAACATATTATGAGAAAGAAAGTAAAGAAACATGTAGTGCTGATTTAGTATGCTAGCTAGCACTGAGCTAGTAACGATGGATCCTATGACTAAAGCATCACTGACGAAACATATAGAGATCATGTGGGTTGTATGGGTTTAGCTAACCCATTTAATGTTTGATTTGATTTAGTTGGTTGTGTACATTTTGATGTCATTTTTATAAAGGATCATGTGATGTTTATTGAGCATACTAGCACCAAGCTAGTGATTGTAGATCTTATGACTAAAGCATCACTGATAAAATATTATTGAGTTCAAGTGGATGGAATGGGTCTAGCTAACCCATTTAACATTTTAGTTTATTTTCTTTAGTTGATTGTGTACATTTTAATGTTATTTTTAGATATTAATATGATGTTTTATGCATGTAAAGTATTAATTTTTATATTCATTTGGATACATAAAGTTGGACATGAATGATTTGTTGGAAGTTTATTTTGAAAACTTATTACTCATTAAGTATTTTTTTTTTTTTTAGGATGTAATGTATTGTAATACATAAAGAAACACTACAAGATTTCACAGTTTTGCCAACGGAAAAATTCCATCGGCGTGTGATTAGAAGTTCGTCGGCGATTTGTTTACCAACGGATTACGTCCGTCGGCTTTCCTTTCGTCAGTGATTCCCCCTTCCGTCGCTATATCGGTCGGAAAAACAAAAAAATCATTTGCCAATGGTTTTACAGATGAAATTTGCGCTCCAAAAAAAAGATTCCCACTTGAAATATACCGACGGATTTGTATGTCGTCGGTGATATTGTGATTTACCGACGGAAACTAACCGTCGGTAAATCTGTCGGTGAGTGTATGAAATACCAACCGAATATATCCGTCTGTAAATTCGTCGGTACTAGTGGCAGCTACTGTTAAATGCCGACAGATTAATTCCGTCGGTAATTCTGTCGGTGAGTGTTTAAAATACCGACCGAATTAATCCGTCGGTAAAATCCTTGGTAATAGTTTTTTTCTAAATTTGTTTTTAAAAAATTATTTAGGATATATAATATAAAACTATATAAATTAATTGTAATACAAACCAATTATGAAAATAAAATTTATATTAAACATAAAAAAAAGGTTAAATAATATTCATTACAAACTGAATATGTTTCAAGAAAAATATGAAATGAAGTTTTAAAGGTAAATAATGTTTATTACAAATTAATATAAAGGTGGAGCTGGTGGAGGAGGAGGAGATCCTTGAGGAGGCTGGTGGTTATACGGCCAAAAAAGACTAGGCGCACATGTTCCACTATTTGCCATGTTCATAATCATTTCGTGAAACTGTTCATAAGCTGTTTTTTGTTGTTCATAAGCCGTTTTTTGTTGTTCATACTTCGCTTTTTGTTGTGCTTGAGATGCTTTGATTTGCTCAGACTCCGCTCTTTGTTCCGCTCTTTGTTATGTATGAGACGCTTTGAGTTGTGCGTACTCTGCTGATAGGTTATCGTATTTCTTAGTGAGTTAAGTCGTGTGTTGCTGCAAGGCCACGAACTCCTTAGATTGGGAGCTCGATATTGATTGGGAGCTCCCAACGGTTGAAACACTACGGGTCGACCGCAAGTTGTCGGCCATAGTGTTGGAGAGCCTGTAAACCCGATTTTTTTCGAGTCCACCTGACGAGCCAACCTCCATCCACAAATCCGGATCGAATTCCAGATGGGTCAAAATATCGTCCCCGTATCTCTCCCTCAACCGATTATTATAGGTCTCCTGAAAAAAAAAAGTAATCATCATATTCAATACAATAAACATAATAACTTACAAAATAAAATGGTTGAACAAACATACCACAAAATGTTGAGCACGGTTATCAACGAACTGTTGCGCCCTATTCTGGCGGTCTTGACTTCGTACGTGCGTCTCCACAAACAGCTCCATCGGGCTGGGCTCACGTCTAAGAGACGCAGCCTATAATGAAAAAAGATATATTAACAACAACTGAATTTAACGATATATTTCATTTAAATTAATCTTACCATCCGTTTTGCATGTGCAGTAAACGAAACGGAGCCGCCAGTGTGCGTTGTCACCCCGCCATGAATTGGCCGATTCTGGTTGCCAGCACCAGATTGTGAGCGTCGTGTGAACCGCTCAGACGTCACGTGCTCAAGATAGTGCGGCCATAGGGTAATTAATAAAACCCTAAACCCCGTTACAATAATCCATCCTTCGCAATCCTTGGGGTGAATCTCGATACATCCATGAACGATCATCCATGATTTATATCGAACCTCTATAAAATTATAATGACATAATGTATTAATTAACTAAGTTAAGTAAATAAACTTGCAAAAATATTACTTTACCTCGAGATTATCCAACAAACCAATAACAACTTCTCATAAATATTAAATATTCATTATCATTTATCAACGTCCATACAAATTAAAATATATAAATTTACTGAAATTATCACTCCGCAATACCATTGACAAAACTTTAAATGGACCCATTAAGTAAGCTATTAATTATTTCAAAACAGAACATGTACTTCGGTAGTTCCATAAAGTTTTAATAGTTTACAAACAAATACAATCTTACAAAATCTAAAACAAACCATAACAGGTATAAAATTATACATTCATATACTACAAGTTTGTTTGAGAAATAACAATAAAACATGTACATTTACTAACAAAATACATATACTAAAAATACGATAAAATTGACATTTAATTAAATGTTAAAATTTAAAAAGAAAGAATTACTTACAAAAATTGATAAAATCCTTTGGTAAATCAGAACACGGATGTTGTGACCGCAAAACTTCAAGAAATATAACTTGTTATGCTGATATGAGGGAGATTTTTGTTTGGGAGGAGGGGGGGCTTGTTGTTTGCAGATGGGGAGAGTTGGGATTAGGAAGAAGAAGGAGAAATAGGGGAGGAAAGGGTCGGTGGAGTGGACATATATTAACTTTCACTGACGGTTTCACCGACGGATATTTCGTCGGTGAAACCGTCGATAATTCTAACAGAACAATCGACACGTCACCGCACGGATCTGCTATTTCAAATCCATCGGTGATTCCGTCGGCAATATAAATGACTGAATTACGGACGGAATATTGTCCATTGGTAATTTCGACCTTAAATTACCGACAGAAATATTTCGTCGGTAAATCCGTTGCTATTTAGCGAATTTCTAGTAGTGAAAGGACTTGATTTCTATGTATAACTCCTATGATTTATATGATGTATTTTTCATCTAAGTGTGCACTTCCTAGTTGTTTTGGAATATATAAAGGAATTATTATTTTTCAAGTAGTGGTATATGTTCCAAGTGAGACAATATAAAAGATATTCTTTAAAATGATACATATGTCATGTCATGTTTTTAAATTAATACTATATATAATTATGTATTTTATTTTATATAAAATTCATAAATCACAAGTTACAATTAAAAGCTTATAGCATATTTGATTTTAGTAATAGGCTAAATGTTGAGAAAAAATTAAGTTAAAAAGTTCTCTTGTAACCTTACAATTAAGTACATCAACCCATAGAAAACTGAAGTCTGGGATAAACAAGAAAGCTCTTATTTTCTAGAGCTCAAATTCTTGTTGGGTAATTGTCCAAATCAACTATGACAACAGATGTATATTATATTAATTTTCATTGTGATCAATACAGCTATCTGTACATAACAACATAGAATGGGACCAAAGGTGGTCTGATCTTGCATCAAATCGTTGTCTGTTGTGAAAGGACTTGCGAGCAAGAAGCACCACAATTGCTTCTCTTTATAGCAGCTAACAGATGAAGTACCATAGGAAGTATCCTTAATCCCATGGATGCTTCTAGGTGGATGCAATGGACTAGCCTTTTTGCATTTTTCGTTTCCTTTATTAAACTGTAAGAAACGTAATATGGGTCCCCTGTAGGCAAGAGGCTAATCTCTCTAAGTATTTCGGTGTTTGGATGTGAATGTGATGGCCATCCACTTGTGTGATTTTGTATAGCGATAATTAGATATGAGAGGAACAAATGATTGTGCAAGGGACGCTTGGACTGAGAGATCACCACTTGCTTTATGTTGAAAATCTAGCCCTTTTGGTTTATGCTCTAAGGAGATCTTGTCCTTTAGGCTAATTTCATTTTCATGACACTATGCTACGTTTATGATCATATACCTGCTTCTCCTTTTAAATTATTGCTAACCCTAGTAGCTCTTCCAAAACCAGTTTCAGGCATGTGGAAGCATCAAAATAGGCAGCCACATGCGCATTAAGATCAATCTCATGCTACTTCAATTCTCCTGGGTTTTTTTTTTTCCCTTCTGAAAGCTCCTGGGCACACTTGATTTGCTTGAAGTCATCAAAAAATCTCATTTCCAGAGTCTGGTTCTTCAATGTCTGCAGCTCGCTCCACTCCTTAAAAATGTGGTCAGCAATGATTCTGAATCTGTTTCCAGCCCCTTTAAAAGATGGTCTAGAGTCAAAAGCAAAATATTCGAAACAGTGACCAGAACTGAAATATTAACCTGAAGTGAGTGGCATGATATATGTCAACTTGCTATTATCATGGACGGCCAGCTGACAAGAGGTTAAAACTTCTTGGACCAGATGTTGAGCCATGTCAATTGATCTCCACATATACATGATCACTAGAAGGTAGGGATCGTTCGAGTCCGTGTCATAATTCATGTAGGGGACAGGGAGAGATACCTTCTAGTCTTGGAGTGGGACCCTTTTTTTTTTCTTTAATTCCCAACAACTAAATTTTCTCGACAACTAAGATCTAAATGTTATAACATCTCGGTACATTTATTTCTTTGAGAATGTTTTACTTTAACCCGATATGTGTGTCAGAAGAACTTTAATTGATCGCTTGCTGCTACTCTTGCACATGTAAGATAGTTGAGATTTGAATCTCACCTTTATTAGTTATTTACCACTCGTGGATCCGTGATATGAAGACGCTAGACCAAACTATTTTTCTGTTTTTTAAAAAAAATAATGTAAAAACATTTAAAAAAAATTATAATTCATATTATAGACTAGACTAGATCAAATAAATTATAGTTATGATAAATAATAATTGTATTATTAATCTTGTTCACACCTCATTGCATTTTATACCTTATAAAATGTCGTTGACGAATAACAATTTATAAACTTTTTCTTTTTTAACAAAAGATATAAAAATACATTTACTTCTATTTTTTTACCCTCACCTAACACATTATTGTGACCAGAATATACTAAGTCAATAGTATATAAATATCTAACTAGATGGAGAATGAAAAAAAGGTTTCAGAAGGCCTATTATTTACATAAAAAAGATGGATGCTAGAAAAGGATAAATAAAATTACTATGGTATATATAATTAAAGGTATCATAACATGAAAACATGTCAAATTATATAACATATGTGAACATTTGCATTTGTTTCTACTTAATACATAAATTTATGTTTCTTTTTGTGTATTAATTCATTTAGAGTTGCAAATGAGACATGCGGCTCGCTAAGTTGTATTATTTATCTAAATATTTTTCTAGAAAGTGTTATTTTTTCTTTTTTTTTACTATGCTAATTTTTTAAAAAAAAAAACATTGTTTATTATTAATAATACAATTTATTGTATTGCATTGCTTAAACAATACAACTCATTAAATATGATATTTTAAAAAATGATTTATTTTACCTTTTCAATTTAAAATAAAATATTATTTTAAAAAAATTGCTAAGTATGTCAATTTATGAATTACCCTTCTCTTGATTGTTGAGGTATTGTAAAACACATCCTTTGTTACCTAAAAGCTACAAAATTAGACATGGTTTGTGTTGCACCCGATATCGCGACGACCTTTAAAAATTTAATTTTTTTTTAATAAAGAACAGATTTATAGCATTTTATTCTTTGATAAGGAAATGTCTTATTTAAAGAGCTGTCACATAGTATTATGGTTATTAGGAACCCTAACTGATTAACAGAGGTTTTATGGTACGAGACTGGTTACAAAAAAAAAAGATATCATCACTCCTTAAGCGTCCTACTTGAAGTAGGCTGCATTACTAGTTTCGTCATACTATGCTATTGATAGTTTGCTTAAAATATTCCTGATTTATTTCTAACTCTGGTATTGATAAATATTACGTAGCTAAAAAAACATATGGTATTCCTACCTTTGGCGCCAGTGAATAAACCAATAAAATGAATTTGAAACAAAACATACATATTTTTTATCTTTTTTTTTAAAGAAAAAAATAAAATATATTGAATACCAAATTTGCATTTCACAATAAAAATTCACAAATCAAATATATAGTGAAATACCCAAAAAAAAAAACACAAGGACCTACAAATAAATTCAAAAGGGTCATAATTTTTTTGAAATTTTCTAATATAAAAAAGTGGTTGGTTTAGCCAAATATCAAAATAAAAAAAAATAAAATAAAGGGGATTGGGCTAGCTGGGCCTGAGACTCAGCCCAATATTTTTTTTATACTGGGTCTAGCTCAGCCTGTATTGCCTGGGCTACACCTAGCGGCCCGGCCGCACAGTGAAGGTTAATTAAATTCAAGCTGCACAGTAACTATGTAATAAAAAATGGAAGAGGAGGGGACGAAAAACTAACCTGATTTGGAGGCGAAAGACTGGGAATGACACTGGCTTTGGACGATTCTCTTCTCTTTCTTTCTGTTTTCTATTTGCTTTCTCCTCTGGTTTCCTCTGTTCTGCGCTCCCTAGTCCTCCTCCCCCGTGTTTGTTCCTTCTCTTTCGTCCCTGTCTTCTTGTTCTCACGCGTTCCCCTGTTTCTTTGAGAAGAAACAGGGGAATAACAGTCGGGAATAACAGTCCTGCTATTCTGGATCGTCTTTCTTTGTTGTTCTCTTGTTCTCTCTGTGTGTTTATTTCCTGGGCTTTCCTCTCTCTCTACTGGTTTTTTTTTCGTGTTTTCTCCTCTGGTTTTTCTGCTCGTCCGTCCGCTGTCTCTGGTCTTTTGTTTTTTTGTTCTAGTCTCTCTGTTTTCGTTTGCCTACTGTGTTTGTGTTCTGAAGACGAAGGCGAAGCTGGGGTACGCTTTCCTTTTGTTCTCTTCCCCTGTTTCTGTCTCGTTTGCTTCTCCAGTCGTCCCC
>Ga0325405_1007108_pt1 | contig 11286 bp, 6 predicted proteins | sample PopdelMetagenome_21_FD_205663 | JGI IMG/M metagenome (GOLD analysis project Ga0325405, IMG submission 205663) | Populus deltoides microbial communities from Bellville, Georgia, United States - Xylem-Control-R2 | ecosystem: Host-associated > Plants > Phyllosphere > Stem > Wood/Secondary xylem...
GTAGGATTTATTTTTAGATAGAATAAGGCCAGAATTGATATATTACAATGAAGTTGAGAGGATTGAATTGCAAATAGATTTATTCTAGACATAATGGTTTGGTGTCACTGTAAAATTTATGTATTAATGTTGCTTTTAAATTCACAATTTATGTGTTAATATTATTTTGAATTATTATTTTATTTGATGAATTAAAATTTAATAAGTATTCATGTGCCCCAACATATATTTTGGTACATTATCATACAAGCAAGGTTAATTATTATCCTTTTATAAAGTGTGTAAGTAATTATTTTTTATATATATTTTGAGAATGTTTAAAAATTGATAGTGATTGTTTTTCATAGTATTTTTTTATTTTAAAATATATTAAAATAATAATTTTTAAAATTATTTTTTATATTAACATATTAAAATAATTTGAAAACACTAAAATTTAAAAAAAATTAAAAAAAAATCATTTAAAAAAATTACCTTTTGAAACAAAAAAGAAAAAGAAAAAAAGAAAAAGTCTAATACCGTTAACATGTGATTTTAGTAGCACGAGCTAAAATGTTAATATTACTAGTTTCCTTTCCTTTTTTGTTTTGAAATTTATTCAACCTTTTTGTTTTTCATCCATACAATTTTCTTTACGTGTTTGTCGTTCGTTCTTCCGCCTGCCAAATCCACCGAAGCCGTGCCGGCTGCTTCCTCGAAAAGAATCACAATAAAAAATTAAGAGGAAAAAAGAGAGGAGAGTAAACATTCAAACCTGCCGGGTCCAAATTCTTTCTTGCGTTGGCTGGTTCTATTGTTTTCTCCTTTTTGTTTACTTTCTTTGATCCCTCTTTTTTAGGAGGGAATTTAAGAGATACTGATAAATTAATGGAGAGCATATCATTATGGCAAGGTTTGGCACTTTGTGGGATTGTGTCGTGGATTGTTTTATCTTCATCCCTTGATGTCACTCGAAAGCTTAGAACTTTGGTCCAACCTTGGGTTTCTCACCATGTCATCACTGGCACTCCTATCATCCTCCAGATCCAGGTTTCTATCACTTTTCATCAATATAAACACAACCCAGATATTCTTCTTTTGTATTGAATTCTGTGTGTGGGATTTATTTTTTTATTTTTCTCATTTTTTGTTGCTCTTATTTGCAGAAATATCAGCATGGATTTTTGGATGCTTTATTCTCTGGATTATCCTGTGTTGTTTCTGTGCCTTTCTACACTGCTTTTCTTCCTTTGCTCTTCTGGGTATGCTTTATTTATTTCTGTTTAGAGGTTATTTTGGTTTATTGTTGTTTTGGTAATAATTGAGTGGTTTTTGGGTTCACAATGTAGAGTGGGCATGGCAAGTTGGCTAGGCAAATGACCCTTTTAATGTCTCTCTGTGATTATTCAGGAAACTGCATAAAGGTACTTATTTACTTTCTTTCTTACCCGATCCATTTCATTTCTTTTGCTGTTAATGTCTTTGATTTGGAAGATGAACTGTAAGGCTACAGGCTTTCTTTATTTTATCGGCTCACTGTTGATATTTTATTTATCATAGGATGTGGTATCAGCTCCTCGACCCTCTTGTCCTCCTGTTAGGAGAATAACTGCCACAAAAGATGAGCAGGAGAATGCTTTGGAATATGGATTGCCTTCTTCCCACACTCTTAACACGGTTTGCTTATCTGGGTAGTCATCTTCCTCCTTTCGTACTCATCTTTGCAATGTGGTTTTTGACATGGGTTATAGGATTTACCAGGCATCTGACCGTTTTGTGTTATTCAAGTAATTGAAGAATACCAGTAGCTAATTTATGAGGCATTGTGCATGTTCCAAAGAAACTAGAGAAGTAGTTTTTTTCCCTAGTCAAGAATACTGAATAATACTTCTGTAGCTAAGCTCCTGATTGTTGCTTATTGATATAAAGCTGATCTTCCTTTTTTCTTTTTTCTTTCGTCTCCCTTCTATTTTCAATTTTTTCAAGGTTCTAGCAGTGGTATGATTGTAATATTAATTAGTTGGTTGTTGTCTCCTCAAAAACTCAAATGTGGTTATTATATTGCTTTGAAATTTGCACCTCAACATTCTACAGCATTTTTATTATTGGACTAACTGTACTCTCTTTAAATAATTTTCCAGATACCTATTGCACTATGTTTTATCCTATACCCAAAATGAAGATGCCTCTTTGAAATTTGCGGGATTTGCCGTTGTTTGCTTGATTGTTTGCCTCACTGGTTTGGGTATGTGTAGTTGTCTTTCATAATTTTTGGCAGCATTATCAGTTTTTCCTTTTAGATTTTCCCAAAATGAAATTTTTTCTTTCTTGTTAGGAAGAATTTACCTCGGAATGCACAGTGGAATTGATATCATAGCTGGTCTTGCTGTTGGTTTTGTGATCCTTTCCTTTTGGCTATCCGTCCATGATTATGTCGACAGTTTCGTAGTCTCGGGACAAAATGGTATGTAATCTTGTGGTTCTAGCATTCATAGTTTTCAAATTTTGATTTGCAGAAGCTACTTTTAGAACTATTAAATTGTTTTCAAGCCAATCAAGTGGCAAAAACTTATGGAAGGAATGCATGTTTGATGAGTATGATTAAGCAAAACCTTCACAGAAGAACGCTACCTTCTTCCCATGTTATCATAATTCTAGAGTCCTTTTCCCTCTTCAGTCTATTCACATTTGAACAAATTCCCATATGAGGCTTTGAATACCAATCAAAATTTCTGAATAGCCCATCAGCTCCAAAGTTGGTGAGCAAGACATGAAATTTTTGACAAATAGGAAGACTGTTGGAGACAAACCAAGATATACATGTTTGGAGAAACATGATGCCTCTATGGATGCCTAGTGCAGAGCCAGCAATCCTAGAATGAGTTAGTTGGATGAACTTCATACAAACAATACCAAGATGGAATTTTGCCTGCTGGCAGGTTACAAATGATTGTCCTCAAGCTTTCTTCCTCTCAAATGGAGAAGAGGTATGCAAATACCGGTATCCCATTATATTGAAAAGAATTTGAGGGTTCTAATTATTTACCCTCTTTAGGGACACACATCTTTTTACTGAATCGTGACTCAGGATATTGTTAATAATTTGATTGGGGTTGTTTAGGTTACAGGGGATGATTGTTTAGTGCTTGAATTATGAATTTTGTACTTACTTTTGACCTCACCTTGTTCAAAGAAGGTATACCATGAAATCGTACTCCCTGTTAAAATACCAGCATCAAAATTTTTAATCTGGATAAATTTGCAATTGTTGTCTTCTCGTTATGAACGTACTATTTCACTTGCAGTGACAACCTTCTGGGCCGCCCTAAGCCTTTTATTGCTTTTTGCTTATCCGACTCCAGAACTTCCAACTCCAAGCTTTGAGTTCCACACAGCCTTCGATGGTGTTGCATTTGGAATAGTAAGCAATCACTCACCCATTAACTTTGGAATAATGCTTAGCTTTATTTGTCTGCCTTTTCTGTTATATCAATTATCATGCAGTGGGAAGTATTTGCACTTTTATATTTTCTTATGATCATCATTCCTTGAAATAGGAAAAGTTGAAAGTCTACATTGTTGAGACTTGAGAGAACATCCTGAAAGTAGAAACAGTGGAACTTTGGAGGCATTTTGATTAACCTTAATAAATATTAGAAAAATAAATCTCACTAGAGTGAAACCGTGTTCCATGCATAAAGGAAAATATATTTAGCGATGTAAGATAAATAATTCCACCATTATCTTTCTGCTGATTATTCGTGAAAGGGAAGGAAAAAGGTACTTAGACCATTACTAATCTTGGCATAGAACGAAAAGGCAAAGGCTAGGATAGTGAAGATAGTAAGAGAGTTAGGGGTGAGAGGAATTATTGTCGCAGCATGGAAAAAGGAATAAAATGGTGTGACAAAAAAGGGATAAAACAACAAGGTAGGTGGAAAATTCCACAAGGTTCTTGTCTCCATGATTGCAATGCAATAGCTTGCCTACAATGCATCTCAGCAATCACATAGTGCCAAGGAGAACTTGATGCTGGGAATTAATGATGTACATTCTTGGAAACAATTCTTTAAAGGCTAGCACAAAATCATTTAGGATATAGCCAAGAGTGAGAACATGTATCGGTGCATGTAGTGGGAAGAAAATAGGGGGGAAAGTTTGAGGCTTGGTGTATGTGATAACATGAATTACAAATTCAATTCCAAGATCATAAAGGTAGCGCCTGGTTACTATTTTGGGACATAATAGATGAAGATAGTGGGGATAGAGGGGGCATGTCTCCTTGTACTTCTTGTTTTAAAAGTACAAAAATTCACTCCAAAAAATGTCGTGGAGATATTATTTTTATCTTTGTCTCTTCAACCCAACACATCTATTTCTTTTGTATCCGTCTTTTTTTCCTTGGACACTAACCAAGCGTAATCAAAGAGACCGCACATAGAATGCATAGAGAAAAGGAGTGTACCAATGTACAAGCCAGTCCTCCGGTTCAATAATGAAGCATCATATCCGAAGTATCAACTTCCTAAAATTGTTTAAAATTCCACTCTCCTTTCTCACCATGATGAAGTCTTTTCATTCATCATTCTTTATTACACAATGAAATCTCTATCAACTATTAGATAGAGATTGCTGGCACAATGAAACTATTTGCAGACTGTGCACTGCCTTATCTTTTGAGATAAATTTTTTATATACTAATTGTGGTTATGTGGTGAGAACAAAGAACAGCCATGCATTCTATGCCTTGAGGCTTGAGTATTCCTGTCAATTAATTTTAGTAGCAGAACATGGATGCCATTTAGATACTATTTCTTTTTTTAACTTGCAGATGTCAGTGAGGTTTTTATCAAGCAATCTTATCAAGTCTGAAATACCATTTTATTACTATTATGAAACAAGCTACTTAGTTAAGATTGATTTTACTACTGTTATGAAACAAGCTACTTAGTTAACATTCATGAGGTAAATTTGCAATATTTTTCAGGTGGCCGGCGTCCAGCAAACCTACCACCAGTTCCACCATGAATCAGTGCCCCGCATATTTACACCACAACTCCCTCTTTCAGCCTTTCTTGGAAGAATGCTCGTGGGGATACCAACAATACTCATTGTGAAGTACTGCAGCAAGGCGCTGGCAAAATGGATCCTTCCTATTGTATCAAACACCTTGGGCATTCCTATAAAATCAACCAGCTACATCCCCATGCTAAAAGGATCAGTTAATGGTAAAAAGACGGAAGAGCTTAAGCAATCAGGTTATATTAAGAAGTTACCCGTTTTCTCATCTCAGGGCTCATTTGATGTTGACACGGGCATTAGATTCCTCCAATACTCAGGCCTCGCTTGGTCTGTGGTGGATCTTGTTCCATCTCTCTTTTCGTATCTGAGGCTGTAAAGATCCTAGGGTGAATTTATCATACCTTCATCTTATATATAATTGCATAATTTTTTTCGTCGATGATGACACCTCTCCCTTGGCAACTGGTCCCGTCCAGAAAATGCCATTGCTCCATTTGCAGCCCATACCCTCTGATTGCTTTCTTGTGGCCTCTTTGGTCACCAGGTGGCAATTGTAGTAGAATCAGAATTTTGGGAAGGTCATAGGATTCGAATGTCGCAATCCATTTTAGAGTCATAATAATAGAGTGTGTGTGTGTGTTTTCTCTCGCACAAGTCATAATGTAGTTAAACACAACATCAGTGCTGATGACTCCGGATTTATAGATCATTTAGGCAATCTTTGGGTTTCCATGAGGACTTGAAACGTGCAATGAGCATAGCAAATTAAACTGGGGATGAAATTTACTTGCCCTTGGCGAGAAATTAAAATTCAAGTGGTGATCGTTTTTAATTTCAACGAAGCATCCATGCGCTCAATCACAGACGAACGAGCACCATTAGAAAAACTCTAGCATGGAGCATCAAGTAGACGTCAACCTCATTGTCGCCATAGAGGCCCCAGAAGGAAAGCTAAATATGAAACAGGGATACCTTACATTCTAATGCTTCACTGTGCATCAGCTTATAGCTGATTCCCACAAAAATATCCAGCGTGGTTTCAAGCACAAGACAGGAAAGAAAAGGCAAGACAGGAAAGATAAAACATCCAACTTGCCTACTATAATACAGGCTTTTTCTCATCCCATGACCATCGGCAAGGCATACTAGAACTTAAATTTGATAGACCGAAAGTAACTACGATCCACAACCATCTGAGCATGAGGTAGGGATTTGGGGTTGGGTGGGTGGGTGAGGAAGTAGTGGTGGTATTACAAAAGGCTGCTTACAGGAAGTAATCAGGAGTTCTACGGGTAACATCAGGTTCTCCCCTCCTGGGAGCTGGCTCAAACTGTAAAGCACCAAAAATCCAAAATGAGAAGCTGGCACTGAAATCATGTAAGATCTTGTGAACAATATCAGTGGATGACATATTACCTGGATGAATGTGTGGCCCTTGCAGTCATCAACTTCCAGTATGGAGGCCATGTTTCCACAGCGGTAACAATAATTAGGTGCACTAAATATGGTAACCACCTTTTGTTCCTGTACCAAAGAAACAATGTCATTCCCAAACCTCATTTTCATTCCAAACATGAAAGTGCAAATACTATTCATGAATTTCAAGAATGGTGATTACATGTGCCCAATTAAATCCATCCATAACAAGCTGATGTGCTCTAGCAATCAACTTCAAGCTGTTCACATGATTAAATTGCTCAGATATATCCTGCATAAAATAACAAACGTAGATGAAGAGAACTCAGGAGAAATGAGGTCACCATTGTAACTTCGATAAAAAAAACACATTCTTTGCATGAATAGAGATAGAATGCGTGAAGCTCAAGTTACCTGGCCAAAGGTATACCCGGCACCACGAGGTGATATACCCCAACCACACCTGTCATCTGGATCAGACCACAGCAGATCACACATGGCTCCTTCATGAGGAACCTCTTGAACACGATCAAAGTTTCTTATGTTATCAAGAGTCTCTATAGTTGGGGACAATCCACCATGTAAACAAAATATTTCAGACTCAACCTATGAAGCAAAATAGGAAAAAGAAGAGTTTCAGGAGTCACTAAATATAGCCAATAACCAATGATACATTTCAACTTCCATCAAACCATTAGCTTTCTCCTGTCACTAACTTCCAACACTCTAGTTGATCTTAGCTTTCTTTAACACCAAATAAAGCTGCAAAATTCACCCAAGAGATTCCTCAAAATAATATGAGACGATTTCTGGTGATATATGTAGTGCGAAATGAAAAATTTGTGATGACCACATTTGTAAATAACACTAAACCAGGAAATCTTCTAGCCAAACTCATAAGATGGGCAACTCACACCATTTTAGAAGGATCATTTTGGAACATGAAGTGTAAGCTGGAGCTTCCAAAGACCACAATACTAGGAAATACACAGTGATGATTGACCAAACGATACAGCCTCAAAAGGCTAATTTAATGTTATCAAAGTAAGCATAACATTCATAACAGTGAGATTTGAAAATGAAAAACGAAAAAGAGCTCAGCATGAGTCAGCTAAAAAGAATCTCTTCTGTATCTAGCTAGGGATTAGAGCAGGTTGGTTAATATCTCCCAATTTATTTTCCCACACACTCAGTTCTTTTTTTCTTTTTTTTTACTACTTACAAAATCAATAGGAGGCCCCAGAAATAGAAAGTCTTACTAACCAATGCAGTCAATGGGAAATAGTCAAAAAGGTCGGTGAAGATCTTCCAAACATTAGCATTACCATACCTGTAACAAGTCATAAGAAAAGAGTAATATAAATGATTTAAAAGAAAAGATCGAAAATTTACAAAAATACTGCACGATAGTATGTTAGATGTGTCAAATTATTGCAGTGGATCTACAAGGGCATACCAACAGCAGCTCAGACAAATTCAACAAACTAGTCTCCCGCAATAATACCACTTATAATCAATACTTATTTTGCACATTTATCAACTGTTTCCATCACTATATTAGCACACTTTGGATTATAACAAAGTGCTAGCCCTACCTTATAAGAAGTGAAGTTATATGTAGCAAAAAAGTACATGTCAAAATGTATAAACAGATAGAGAAGGAAGTGTTCTGTATCAGCAACAAAAGCAGTCAAATGCTATGCACATGAATATGCTGTAATGAAAGAAACTTTGACCAGATAATCCAGAAACTTCACAAGCAATGAAGATGTATGAAACCAGCAACAGAAATTCCAAGGGAGCATCTAATTTGTGCCCTTCTAATTGTATTACCTAATTTTAACCAGATAATCAAGAAACTTCACACAAGCAATGAAGATGTAAGAAATCGGCGGAAATTTTCCAAAGGAGCATCTAATTTGGATTAAGACAAGCCCAACTGCAGCAAAGTAGAGGTGAAGCGCATTAATATGTTACTACATCCTTTGAGCAAGTTGTTGAATGGACTTGATACATGGAAGAAAAAAAAGGATAGAGCTGAACAAGAGAAAAGAATGCACAGTAATCCCAAGTAGGGGGGGTAAGGATGCCAGAGGTTCTTTAAATGTAAAAAATTTATCCCAGCATGAATGTGTTACATTGATGAAAAAGGAACCTACAAGTCAAAAGTTGTCAACTTGTAAAACTTCAATACCACTATTTTCCAATGGTGCTATCTTTTTTTTCTCTAAATAGCTGTTGAGTTATGCAAATTTGAACTTCGTCAAAACTTGACCAAAAACTTTTACAAGGATCCCACCAAATGCATTACTCAAACAAGCAAATGCAGGAGGAAAATTAAAAATGCTTGCAAGGATTATTAATACCAATGCAGCAAAAAAAGGTTAGTTATTGGAACCAAAAAAATAGACTTTAATGCAACTGTAAGAACAGTGCTGATAAATTCCAATGGATAAAATCATTAAAAAAAAATAAACAAATTGACATATGCTACAGATGCATTATAATTGCATGTCCAGCATGTGCTGCACACTTATTATTAGAAAATGTCAGCACTACTAAAACTTATAGCCAACTAATAAAGGTTGCAAACAAAAAACTTACTTTCTTAGACATTCATCATAAAACCCGTAAACTTGAGTAATCTGCATGGAGAAAAAACGATGTAAGCAATCAGTATTTCCATATGCAGGCACAGCCCACAATTTACAGTCAACACAATTAGTACAAATTAACATTTAACTTCAACTGTCCAAAATAAAACTAAGTATCACATCTTCTAGAAACCTCCATTGAACATCCACCTCCAGGAATTAAGTGAAAAATCTAGATGATGAAATGTCGATCATACACTAAACTGCCTAAAATTATAAATCCAGATTACAAGTTTACAACAGAAGCGTTTATAAAAGAAATAGAAAGAACCACACAGGATCCAAGCATTACCACAGTGGTCAGTATAAATAAAAACTCATGATGAAAAAGTTCACAAAAAATAAAGTACCTGGCGACTTTCATGGTTTCCTCTGAGAATGGTAATCCTATGATGATAGCGCACTTTCAATGCCACCAAGAGCTGGAAAAATATATCAATAAGGGTCACCAATTTAAATCTTCCAAGTGTCAGACATTTTCTATGCTCAGATTGGGTAGAAGCACAGTTTAGAAAGGTAGTGTTTGAAATAATTACCTCAAACAGGAGGCATAGAATGTTAACATGCAATTTATATTAGCCAAACCAAACATCAAAGAAAAGCCAGTCAGAAATTCAAGGATCATTGCTCAAAAATTATCACCAGCTCTTAAAATTGGCCACAAGCATTGGCATTATCCCTTACATCAAATTCGAATTAACACATGAAGAACATTTAACTGTGCCACTAAACTATTTTTAAATTATTTCTCCAGCTACTGCAGCCCTATCACGATATTGTGGGAAGAGGAACGAGCCTCAGCAACAAGGGTCCTTTTTGAGTTTTTGTAGGTAAAAGAAGTTTTGTAATATAATCAAGGCCACTAGTCTATCATGGATATCTATGCTTCTTTCTGTTAGTATATGTAAGCAACGAGTGGAATGACATACAGCCTATCTAATACTAATCAGTTTAATAAAGCAATGAAAAGCAAATGACTGGATGAATTATGTACATACCGTCACGGTTTCAACAGAATAATAGCCACGATCCACATAATCCCCCATAAACAAGTAATTGGTGTCAGGACACTGTCAATAAATTTTAAAATGGTCACGAGTCTAATCAGGGAATTAGATAGTAACGAAGCCAGGAGGAAAAAACAACTAATGAACCAAAAAAAAAAGATTGTATATAGTAGATACTTCTATAGATGAACCCAAAGGACTAATCAAAACACAAGGTGAAACAGCACAATGAACAAAAACAAGTAGTTTCCTGACCAATGACAACTTGACTATACCTCAGGATAACTTGAATCTTCAAAAGCATTTGGCACAGGTCTCAATAAACTATCTAAGACAAAGCCCTCATCTGAAACAGAAGAGTTGAAAAACTACAAAGTTATGTCATAGTCAGAACTGATACCTTCCCTCCAATACGAAAAAGTTCTGCAAGATCATGAAACTGCCCATGAATATCGCCACATATTGTCACAGGGCTTTTCACAGGCTGTCATCCAAAAACAAATCAACAAACTCAACATCTTCCAATTCCAGCATGCGACAACAGAGCAATTGAATTCAATAAAAAAAAATGAGTTAAACCTGAACATTGCTTTCTTGCATTAGTATCTCCTTAGCTTTCTCGCATAATGTCCTAACCTACATCGAAACAGATCAAAAAAAAAATATTAACTCACCATTTTTTACCATAAAGAAAAAAAAAAACACATGCATTAACCAAATTTAAAAAAAAATCCTAAATCTTCCCGCATTGACTGCCAAAAATCCTATCGTGACCCCGTCAGTAAAAGAAAGTAGTAATTATTTTGCAAATCATTTCTATTTTTATCACTATATTTTCTCTCTACCAGAAGCCAAAAAAAACTAAAATAAAAAATAAAAGAAACTAGTAAATTTCAAAATTACTAAATACAGTTGAATCCAACTACTAAAAAACAATTAAAAACACTAAACCAAGTTATCAACTGATAAATTAGGGAATTCGATTCAATTTTTCCTAAATGAAGCAGAAATTGAATTGAGCAAAACCTGAGGTTCAGAGAGAGGCTTGCACTGCATGAGTTGCTCGATCTGTTGATCAAGATCGGTAATTGATTCTGAAGATAACGAATTCGTGCCCATCTTGATTGATCTTAACACCGAATTGGGAATAATAATATCCCGATTAGGGATAGCCCTAAACCTATATTGATTCAATCAGATTTTTTTCA
>Ga0325405_1007111_pt1 | contig 11286 bp, 14 predicted proteins | sample PopdelMetagenome_21_FD_205663 | JGI IMG/M metagenome (GOLD analysis project Ga0325405, IMG submission 205663) | Populus deltoides microbial communities from Bellville, Georgia, United States - Xylem-Control-R2 | ecosystem: Host-associated > Plants > Phyllosphere > Stem > Wood/Secondary xylem...
CTTTCGAACCAGGACGCTGGTCTCGAGTGACGAAATGTCAACCTCATCGAGTTGCGATCCCACATTTACTCCTAGGAAAATAGCATCTCAAAACTCCTGTAAAAATTTGAGGGAGATCCAACGGCTGAATTAAAAGTTATGGCCCTTTCGAACCGGTACTCTTGTGTGGAGCGACGAGACCTCCGCCTCATCGAGTAACGATTCCACATCCACTCGAAGGAAAACAACGTCCGGAAACTCTTTTAAAATTTTGAGGGTAATCCAACGGTCGTATCAAAGGTTATGGCCCTTTCGAACCGGTACGCTGGTCTCGAGCAACGAGACCTACTCTTCACCGAGTAGCGATTCTACATCTACTCCAAGGAAAACAGCGTCCCGAAACTCCTGTAAAAATTTGAGGGTGATCCAACAGTAGGATAAAAAGTTATGGCCTTTTCGAACCGCTACTCTAGTCTGGAGCGACGATACCTCTGCATCACCGAGTATCGATTCCGTATCTACTCGAAGCAAAACAGTGTCCGGAAATTCTTTTAAAATTTTAAGGGTAATCCAACGGTCGTATCAAAGGTTATGGACCTTTCGAACCGGTACGCTGGTCTCAAGCGACGAGACGTGCTCTTTACCGAGTAGCGATTCCATATCTACTCCAAGGGAAACAGCGTCCCGAAACACCTGTAAAAATTTAAGGGAGATCCAATGGTCGGATCAAAACTTATGGCCCTTTCGAACCGGTACTCTAGTTTGGAGCGATGAGATCTCCGCCTCACCGAGTAGCAATTTCATATCTACCCGAAGGAAAATAGCGTCCGGGAACTCTTATAAAATTTTAAGTGAGATCAAAAGTTATGGCCCTTCGACAAGACCTGCACCTCACCAAGTAGTGATTCCACATCTACTCCAAGAAAAACGGCGTTTGTAAACTCCTGTAAAATTTTCAGGGCGATCCAACATTCGGATCAAAAGTTATAGCCCTTTGAAATTGGTACTCTACTTTGGCGCGTCGAGCCCCACCCCTCATTGAGTAGCGATTCAACATCTACTCCAATGAAAACATCGTCCGAAAACTCATCTAAAATTTTGAGGGTAATCCAATGCTCGTATCAAAATTTATGGCTCTTTCGAACCGGCACGCTGATCTCGAGCGACGACACCTCAGCCTCACTGAGTAGGGATTCCACATCTACTCCAAGCAAAACAGCGTCCTGAAACACCTAAAAAAATTTTGGGAGATGCAACGGTCGGATCAAAAGTTATAGCCATTTCGAATCGGTACTATGGTCTCCAACGACAAGACCTCCGCCTCACTAAGTAGCGATTCTACATCTAATCCAAGGAAAACAGCGTCCTGAAACACCTATAAAAATTTGAGGGAGATCCAATGTCGGATCTAAAGTTATGGCCCTTTCAAACTGGTACTCTCATCTAGAGCAACGAGACCTCCGCCTCACCAAGTAGCGATTCCCCATCTACTCGAAGGAAAACAGCGTCCTGAAACTCTTCAAAAATTTTGAGGGTAATCTAATGGTCGTATCAAAAGTTATGGCCCTTTGGAACCAGCACGCTGGACTCGAGCGAGGAAACCTCCGCCTCACCGAGTTGCGATTCCATATCTACTTAAAGGAAAACAGCATCCCGAAACTTCTAAAAAATTTTAGGGAGATCCAACGGTCGGATCAAAAGTTATAGCCTTTTCAAACCGGTACTATGGTCTCCAACGACGAGACCTCTGCCTCACTAAGTAGCGATTCTACATCTACTCCAAGGAAAACAGCGTGCCGAAACACCTGTAAAAATTTGAGGAAGATCCAACGGTCGGATCAAAAGTTATGGCCCTTTCAAACCGGTACTCTCCTTTGGACCGACGAGACCTACGCCTCACCAAGTAGCGATTCCCCATCTACTTCAAGGAAAGCAGCGTCCGGAAACTCTTCTAAAATTTTAAGAGTAATCCAACGGTCGTATCAAAAGTTATGGCCCTTTTGAACCGATACGTTGGTCTCGAACGATGACACCTTTGCCTCACCGATTTGTGATTCCACATCTACTACAAGGAAAACAGTGTCCCGAAACACCAATAAAATTTGAGGGAGATCCAACGGTCGGATCAAAAGTTATGGCCCTTTCGAACTGGTACTCTAGTTTGGAGTGACGAGACCTCCACCTCACCAATTAGCGATTCCTCATCTATTCCATGGAAAACAATGACAGGAAACTCCTCTAAAATTTTGAGGGTAATCCAACAGTCGTATCAAAAGTTATGACCCTTTCGAACCGATATGTTGGTCTTGATCAACGAAACCTCCGCCTTACCAAGTTGTTATTCCACATCTACTCCAAAAAAAGCAGCGTCCCGAAACACCAGTAAACATTTAAGGGAGATCCAACGGTCGGATCAAAAGCTATGGCTCTTTCAAACCGGTACTCTTGTCTAGAGCGCCGAGACTTCTGTCTCACCGAGTAGCGATTCCACTTCTACTTGAAGGAAAACAGCGGCCGAAAACTCTTATAAAATTTTGAAGGTGATCCAACCGTCGAATCTAAAGTTATTGGCCTTTCAAACCGGTACGCTGGTCTCGAGTGACGACACCTCCGCCTCGCCAAGTAGCGATTCAACATTTCATCCAAGAAAAACAGCATCCAGAAACACATGTAAAAATTTGAAAGAGATCTAAAGGTCGAATCAAAAGTTATGCCCCTTTCGAACCGGTACTCTTGTCTGGAACGACGAGACCTCCGCCTCATCGAGTAGCGATTCCACATCTACTCTAAGGAAAACAGCGTCTGAAAACTCTTCTAAAATTTTAAGGGTGATCCAACCCGACGGTTGCATCAAAAGTTAAGGCCCTTTCGAATCGGTATGCTGGTCTCTAGTGACGAGACCTTTACCTCACCGAGTAGCAATTCCACGTCTACTCCAAGGAAAATAATGTTCTGAAACACCTGTATAAATTTGAGGGAGATCCAACGGTCGGATCAAAAGTTATGACCCTTTCAAACCGCTACTCTGGTCTGGAGCGACGATACCTCTACCACACTGAGTATCGATTCCGCATCTACTCGAATTAAAACACCATCCAAAAACTCTTCTAAAATTTTGAGGGTAACCCAACGGTCGGATCTAAAGTTATTGCCCTTTCGAACCGTAACGCTGGTCTCAAGCGATGAGACCTCCGCCTCACCGAGAAGCAATTCCACATCTACTCTAAGGAAAACAACGTCCAAAACTCCTTTAAAAATTTGAGGGAGATCCAATGGTCAGATCAAAAGTTGTAGCCCTTTCGAACCGGCACAATAGTTAGGAGCGACGAGACCCCCTCCTCATCGAGTAGGGATTCCACATCCACTCGTAGAAAAATTTGAGGGAGATCAAACGGTCGGATCAAAAGTTATATCCTTTCGAACCGGTACGCTGGTCTCGAATGACGAGACCTCCACCTCACGGAGTATTGATTATGCTTCTACTCGAAGGAAAACAATGTTCGAAAACTCTTATAAAATTTTGAAGGCGATCCAACGGTCGAATCTAAAGTTATTGCCCTTTCGAACCGGTACGCTGGTCTCCAGCAACAAGACCTCTGCCTCACCTAGTAGCGATTCCACATCTACTACCAGGAAAACAGCGTCCTGAAACTCCTGTAGAAATTTGAAGGAGATCCAACGGTCGAATCAAAAGTCATGGCCCTTACGAACCGGTTCGCAGGTCTGGAGTGACAAGACCTCCACCTCATCGAGTAGCGATTCCACGTCCACTCCAAGGAAAACATAGTTTCAAAACTCCTGTAAAAATTTGAGGGAGATTCAATGGTCGGATTAAAAGTTATGGCCCTTTCGAACCGGTACTCTAGTCTGAAGCGACGAGCCCTCCGCCTCACTGAGTAGCGATTCCGCATCTACTTTAAGGAAAATAACATCCGGCATCCGTTATAAAATTTTAAGGGCGATCCAACGGTCAGATATCAAGTTATTGTCCTTTCAAACTGGCACGCTGGTCTGGAGTGACGAGCCCTCTGCCTCATTGAGTAGCAATTCCACATCTACTCCAGAGAAAACAGCTTCTAGAAACACCTTTAAAAATTTGAGGGAGATCCAACGATCGGATTAAAAGTTATGGCCCTTTCAAACCTATACGCTGGTCTCGAACGATGAGACCTCCTCCTCACCGAGTAGCGATTCCACATCAACTACAACAAAAACAGCGCCCCGAAACTCCTGTAAAAATTTGAGGGAGATCCAATGGTCGGATCTATTCTTATAGCCTTTTCAAACCGGTACGGTGGTCTTGAGCGACGAGACCTTCGCCTCACCGAGTAGCGATTACACATCTACTACAAGGAAAATATCGCCCTGAAACTCCTGTAAAAATTTGAGGGAGATCCAATGGTCGGATCTATTGTTATAGCCTTTTCAAACCGGTACGTTGGTCTCGAGCGACGAGACCTCCACCTCACCGAGTAGCGATTCCACATCCACTCCAATGAAAACAACATGCCGAAACTTCGGTAAATATTTAAGGGAGATCCAATGGTCAGATCAAAAGTTAGGGCCCTTTCGAAATGGTACTCTCGTCTAGAGCGATGAAACCTGCACCTCACCGAGTAGCGATTCCACATCTACTCCAATGAAAACAACGTCCGGAAACACTTGAAAAATTTTAGACCTTTCGAATTGGTACTCTACTCTGACGCATCGAGCCCTACGCCTCATTGAGTAGCGATTCAACATCTATTCCAAGGAAAACAATGTCCGAAAACTCTTCTAAAATTTTGTGGTTGATCCAACGGTTGGATCAAAGTTATGGCCCTTTTGAACCTGTACGCTGGTCTCGAGCGACGAATCCTCCGCCTTACCGAGTAGCGATTCCCCATCTATTCCAATGAAAACAGCGTCCGGAAACTCTTCTAAAATTTTAAGGGTAATCCAACGGTCGTATCAAAATTTACGGCCCTTTCAAACCGGCACACTAGTCTCGAGCGATGAAACCTCAGCCTCACGGAGTAGAGATTCCATATCTACTCCAAGCAAAATAGTGTCCCGAAACACCTGTAAAAAAGTGAGGGAGATGCAATAGTCGGATCAAAAGTTATGCCCCTTTCGAACCGATACACTGGTCTGGAGCGACGAGACCTCTGTCTCATCGAGTAGCGATTCCACATCTACGCTAAGGAAAACAGCATCCGAAAACTCTTCTAAAATTTTAAGGGTAATCCAACGGTCGTATCAAAAGTTATGGCCCTTTCGAACCGGTACGCTGGTCTCGAGCGACGAGACCTCTGCCTCACCGAGTAGCGATTCCACATCTATTCCAAAGAAAACAACGTCCCGAAACACCTGTAAAAATTTAAGGGAGATCCAACGGTCGGATTAAAAGTTACGGCCCTTTCAAACTGATACTCTAGTTTGGAGCGAAGAGACCTTCGCCGCATCTTGTAGCGCTTCGACATCTACTCCAAGGAAAACAACGTCCGGAAATACTTGTAAAATTTTAAGGGTAATCCAATGGTCATATCAAAGGTTATGGCCCTTTCGAACTGGTACGCTGGTCTCGAGCGACGAGACCTGCTCCTCACCGAGTAGCGATTCCACATCAACTCAAAGGAAAATAATGTCCCGATACAACTGTAAACATTTAAGGAAGATCCAACAGTCGGATCAAAAGTTATGACCCTTCCGAACCGCTACTATGGAGTGACGAGACCTCCGCCTCACTAAGTAGCGATTCCACATCTACTCTAAGGAAAACAGTGTCTGGAAACTCTTCTAAAATTTTGAGGCTAATCCAACGGTCGTATCAAAGGTTATGGCCCTTTCGAACTGGTACTCTGGTCTGGAGCAACGAGACCTCCATCGCCCCTAGTAGCACTTCAACATTTACTCCAAGAAAAACAACGTCCGGAAGCTCTTCTAAAATTTTAATAGTCATCCAACGGTCGTATCAAAGGTTATGGCCCTTTGGAACTTGTACGCTGGTCCCAAGCGACGAGACCTGCTCCTCATCAAGTAGCAATTCTACATCTTCTACAAGGAAAACAGCGTCCGGAAACTATTCTCAAATTTTGAGGGAGATCGAACGGTCGTATCAAAGATTATAGCCCTTTCGAACTGGTACACTGGTCTGGAGCGACGAGACCTCCGCCGTATCTAGTAGCACTTCGACATCTACTCCAAGGGAAATAACATCCGAAAACTCTTCTAAAATTTTAAGGGTCATCCAACGGTCGTATAAAAGGTTATGACCCTTTCGAACCGGTACGCTGGTCTCGAGCAACGAGACCTGCTCCTCATCGAGTAGCGATTCTACATCAACTCCAAGGAAAACATCGTCCTGAAACACCTGTAAAATTTTGTGGGAGTTCCAACGGTCGGATCAAAAGTTATGGCGCTTTCGAAACGGTACTCTTGTCTGGAGCGACGAGACCTCCGCCTCAACGAGTAGCGATTTCACATCTACTCTAAGGAAAACAGCGTACGGAAAATCTTATAAAATTTTAAGGGCGATCCAACGGTCGAATCTAAAGTTATTGGCCTTTCGAACCGGTACACTTGTTTGGAGCGACGAGACCTCCGCCTCGCCGAGTAGCGATTCCACATCAACTCCTAGGAAAACAGCGTCTTGAAACACCTGTAAAAATTTGAGGGAGATCCAATGGTCGGATCAAAAGTTATGGCCCTTTCGAACCGGTACTCTAGTTTGGAGCGATGAGCCGTCTGCCTCACCAAGTACCGTTTCCACATCAACTACAAGGAAAATAGCATCCCGAAACACCTATAAAAATGTGAGGGAGATCCACTATTCGAATCAAAAGTTATGGCCCTTTCGAACCGGTATTCTGGTCTAGAGCGACGAAACCTCCTTCTCACCAAGTAGGCATTCCACATCTACTCCAAGGAGAATAGCGTCCCGAAACTCGTTTAAACATTTGAGGGAGATCCAATGGTCGGATCAAAAGTTATGGCCCTTTCAAACCGGTACTCTGGACTGGAGCGACGAGAATTCCGCCTCACCGAGTAGTGATTCCACATCTACTCCATGAAAAACAGTGTCTGGAAACTCCTGCGAAAATTTGATGGCGATCAAACGGTTGGATCAAAAGTTATAAGATTTTCGAACTGATATTCTGGCTAGAGCAACACGACTTCCACCTCACCAGGTAGCGATTCCACGTCTACTCCACGGAAAACAGCGTCTGGAAACTCCTGTGAAAATTTGATGGCGATCAAACGGTCGGATCAAAAGTCAAGGGGCTTTCGAACCGGTATTCTGGTCTAGAGCAACGAGACCTCTGCCTCAATGAGTAGCGATTCCACGTCTACTCCACGGAAAACAGTGCTTGAAATCTCCTGTGAAAATTTGATGCCAAATCAAACGGTCGGATCAAAAGTTATGGTGCCTTCGAACCGGTATTCTGGTCTGGAGTGACGAGACTCCCGCCTCACTGTATAGCGATTCCACATCTAATCTACAGAAAACAGTGTCGGAAAACTCATTTGAAAATTTGATGGGCATCAAACAGTCGGATCAAAAGTTATGGCGCTTTCAAACCGGTATTCTAGTCTGGAGTGACGAGACCTCCGACTCACCGAGTAGCGATTCCGCATCTACTCCATGAAAAACAGCGTGCGGAAACTCTTCTAAAATTTTAAGGGTGTTCCAACGGTCAGATCAAATGTTATGGGGCTTTCGAACATGTACTTTGGTATGGAGTGACGAAACCTCCGCCTCACCGAGTAGCGATTCCCCATCTACTCCAAGGAAAACAGCGTCCGGAAACTCTTCTAAAATTTTGATGGAGATAAAATGGTCAGATCAAAAGTTATGGCGCTTTTGAACAGGTATTCTAGTCTGGAGCGACGAGACATTCGCCACACCGGGTAGCGATTCCATGTCTACTCCATGGAAAATAGTGTTCGGAAACTCCTGTGAAAATTTGATGCCAAATCAAACGATCGGATCAAAAGTGATGGCGCCATCGAACTGGTATTCTGGTCTGGAGCAACGAGACTTCCGCCTCACCATGTAGAGATTCCACATATAATCTACGGAAAACAGTGTCGGAAAACTCCTTGGAAAATTTGATGGGCATCAAACGGTTGGATCAAAAGTTATGGCGTTTTCGAACCGGTATTCTGGTCTGGAGCAACGAGACCTCCAACTCACCGAGTAGCGATTCTGCATCTACTCTATGAAAAACAGCGTGCGAAAATTCTTCTAAAATTTTAAGAGTGTTCCAACGGTCAGATCAAATGTTATGGCGGTTTCAAACAGGTACTTTGGTCCCGAGGGACAAGAGCTCCACCTCACCGAGTAGCGATTCCCCATCTACTCCAAGGACAAATAAGAAAACAAATTTCCTCCTTTGTTGCTTATTTAATTACTTTCCTTCCTAAGTTAGGAAAAGCATTAAATAGTCCTCCTCTCTTTGGGAATAAGGTATGGCCAACTTCCTTACTTAATTAGGAGAATAATTTGCTAACTTTTTATCCTTGTAGCATTAGGAAAACAAGCCTAACAAGGCTGGTATTGAGCCGGACACATCAATCTTTGTTCCACATGAATTGGGCTCTTCTTGGACCTGAACTAGATGAATTAAAGGCTGCCCTTCATGCTCCTTAAATGTCCCAAGCCCCTCTAGGTCCATTTTGCTCCATATGTTCTGAACAAGCCCATTCAATGCTTCTTTAAGCTTCTTTGCCCTAGCTCTTGTGATTGGCCCAATTGGCACCTCCAATGGGTCATTGGCATGATTACGCTTGGTGTTGGGCTGATCCGCATCAATTCTGGTCTGGAGCGACGAGACTTTCGCCTCACCAAGTAGCGATTCCACATCTACTCCATGGAAAAAATAGTGTCCAGAACCTCCTGTAAAGATTTGATGGCGAGTAAACGGTTGGATCATAAGTTATGGCGCTTTCGAACCGGTACGCTGTTCTGGAGCGACGAGACATCCGCCTCACCGAGTAGCGATTCCACATCTATCCTAAGGAAAAAAAACGTTCGCAACCTCTTATTAAATTTGAAGGCGATCCATCGGTCCCATCTAAAGTTATGGCCTTTTCGAACTGGTATTCTGGTCTGGAGCGACGAGACTTCCGCCTCACCAAGTAGCAATTCCACATCTTCTCCAAAGAAAACAGCGTCCGGAAACTCTTCTAAAATTTTGAGGGTCATCAAATGGTTGGATCAAAAGTTATGACCCTTTCGAACCGGTATTCTGGTCTGGAGCGACGAGACCTCCACCTCACTGAGTAGCGATTCCACGTCTACCCCATGGAAAATAGCATCTGGAAACTCCTATAAAAATTTGATGGGGATAAAACGGTCAGATCAAAAGTTATAGGGCTTTCCAACCAGTACTCTAGTCTGGAACGACGAGACCTCCGCCTCACCGAGTAGCGATTCCACGTCTACCCCATGGAAAATAGCGTTTGGAAACTCCTGTAAAAATTTGATGGGGATAAAACGGTCAGATCAAAAGTTATAGGGCTTTCCAACCAGTACTCTGGTCTGGAGCGACGAGACCTCCGCCTCACCGAGTAGCGATTCCATTTCCACTTCAAGAGAAACAGCGTCCGGAAACCCTTCTAAAATTTCAAACCGGTATTCTAGGCTAGAGCGACGAGACCTCCGCCTCATCGAGTAGCGATTCGAAATCTACATCATGGAAAACAGTGTCCGAAAACCCCTGTGAAAACTTGATGGCGATTAAACGGTTGGATCAAAACTTATGGGGCTTTCGAACAGCTTTCTGGTCCGGAGCGACGAGACGTCCTCCTCAACGAGTAGTGATTCCGCATCTACTCCAAGGAAAACAGCGTCCGTAACCTCCTATAAAAATTTTATGGTGATAAAATGGTAGATCAAAAGTTATGGGCTTTCGAACTGGTGCTCTGGTCTGGTACGACGAGACCTCCGCCTCACCGAGTATCGATTCCAAATCTACTGCACGGAAAACAGTGTCCGGAAACTCCTGTAAAAATTTGATGGCGATAAAACAGTCAGATTAAAAGTTATGGGGTTTTTGAACCGGTAGTCTAGTATGCATCGATGACATCTTCGCCTCAACGAGTAGCGATTCCACATATACTCCATGGAAAACAACGTCTGGAAACTCATCTAAAATTTTGAGGGTGATCCAACGATTAGATCAAAAGTTTTGGCCCTTTCGAACCGGTATTCTGGTCTGGAGAAACGAGACCTCCGCCTCACAGAGTAGCGATTCCACATCTACTCCCCGGAAAATAGTGTCCGGAAACTCTTGTAAAAGTTTGATGGCGATCAAACGGTCAGATAAAAAGTTATGGCGATTTCGAACCAGTACTCTAGTTTAGAGGGATGAGACTTCCGCCTCACCGAGTAGCGATTCTACATGTACTCCATGGAAAACAGCGTCCGAAAACTCTTCTAAAATTTTGAGGGTGATACGACAATTTGATTAAAAGTTATGGTCCTTTCGAACCGATATTCTGGTCTGGAGCGACGAGAAACCGCCTCACCGAGTTGCGTTTTGAAATCTACTTCACAGAAAACAGAGTCCGGAAACTCCTGTGAAAACTTGATGGCAATCAAACGGTCGGATCAAAAGGTATGGCGCTTTCGAACTGATATTCTGGTCTGGAGCGACGAGACATCCGCCTCACCGAGTAGCGATTCCACATCTACTCCATGGAAAGCACTGTCCGGAAACTCTTGTGAAAACTTGAGGGTGATCCAACGGTTGGGTCAAAAGTTATAGCCTTTTAGAACTGGTATTTTGGTCTGGAGCGACGAGACCTCCACCTCATCGAGTAGCGATTCCAAATCCACTCCATGAAAAACAATGTCCAGAAACTCCATTGAAAATTTGATGGAGATCAAACGGTCTGATCAAAAGTTATGGCGTTTTCGACCCGATATTCTGGTCTGGAGCGACGAGACCTCCGCCGCATCTAATACCGCTTCGACATCAACTCTAAGGAAAACAACGTCCGGAAACTCTTATAAAAGTTTGAGGGCGATCCAACGGTCGGATCTAAAGTTATGGCCCTTTCGAACTGGTACTCTAGTGTGAAGCAACGAGACCACCGTCCCAGCGAGTAGCGATTCCACATCTACTCCAAGGAAAATAGTGTTTGGAAACTCCTGTAAAAATTTGAGGGAGATCCAACAGTCGGATCAAAATTTATGCCCCTTTCGAACCGGTACCATGGTCTGGAGCGATGAGACCTGCTCCTTATCGAGTAGCGATTCAACATCTATTCCAAGAAAAACAGTGTATGGAAACTCTTTTAAAATTTGAAGGGTGATCCTAC
>Ga0325405_1007112_pt1 | contig 11285 bp, 9 predicted proteins | sample PopdelMetagenome_21_FD_205663 | JGI IMG/M metagenome (GOLD analysis project Ga0325405, IMG submission 205663) | Populus deltoides microbial communities from Bellville, Georgia, United States - Xylem-Control-R2 | ecosystem: Host-associated > Plants > Phyllosphere > Stem > Wood/Secondary xylem...
TACAACTAATTGAAAGAAATCTTGCCAGAAGCCAGAGAAACCAAATACGTGCAAACTTCTGTACATTATATTTGGGAAAGACAGTGACCAAAAACCAATTTCAACAAAGGGACAAAAAAGAAAATAAAATCAGGTTGTTGAAACGAAATAATTACACCAATGAGCGTACCTTCACTTCTGAAATCTTCTTGCCTGGCTTTCTTTTAGAATTTGAATTCTCATGGATTAACCACTTCATTTTATGCATATTGTTGAAGTGCTTTCGAGCCAACCACCCCCGGATTACTGCAGGGACAAGTAATGAGAATATTGTATCTAACAGACAAAAAGTAAAAATCAGCAATAAATAACAGCATTTACCAGATTGTAAATATACAGCTGCCACTAGCTGCTCGTCCATTGCTATGGGAGCACTAGCTGTGCACTTCTTTTTAATGTGATTGAATTTCCTTCTTATGTTTTCACCACGGACAACTGCATCTCAATAGTAACTTGAATCAAATGCTGAGCAGAAAATAATTAAATAATCAATAACAAGCTCCTCAGCATCCATCCCAAAGGAACAGACTATGCTAAAGCTGCCTGACAACTGATTTTGGTGCCATATAGCAAAAACATACAGAGCACCAAGGACAAAGGACACCTAAAAACAGAAAATACGATTTGTATTTGTATTTGTATGGTGCAAAGAAAATGTGAGCCAAAATATGAAATTACCAAGACTACAAAGCAAATGATAAAAATCTCAAATGAGACATTGAAATTTGTTTTTGAAGAATAATGCATTACATGATTGTAATATCATCACTCCTTGTTTGAGTTCATGGAAATTGTGACGGGCCTGGCCACCACGGAAGTATTTTTGAACCCCAACAATACCTCGCAGAAACTGTTTTCTCTGCTCTTCTAATGTTCCAATCTGTGAGCCAACAATAAGAGTCAGGGAACTAGTTAAACATGAAAATCTTGCTACAAGCAAAGAGATTTATTCAAACAAATTCCTGAAAGTAGCATCAAACTAATGTGTGAACTCAGCTATGTTTTGCTCTTAAATTGGGTACATGATGATATTATTGTACACGGAAGAATAGATTGTACCTCCACGTAATGAAACATGGAAATATTACAAGCAAGAACAGAGAGGAGCCAGCAACCCAATATTGTTCCGGCAACTTTAAATTTTTCTAACTCGTCTCTTCCTTTTTCTGATCAAAACCCTAATCTAATACACTGGAGTGCACATAAGCAATTGATACTTAAAGAAACAGCCAATCAAGGCCACAAGGATAAGCAAATGTTCGCAGAAATCAAAGCTAACCAGTATGATGACAGCAGCCATATATAGCTTGATCTATTGCACCAGGGCAGAAACAAACCAAGCCAAGACAAGTAGAGGTTTGTTCCATTCAAGCTCTATGTGGTTTAATTCTAAAAAGCTTGAGAAATAAATTTTCTAATGGCAGCTCAAGCTTGGAACTGTTGAAGAGCTTGGATCCATTGCACCAGAAACAAACCAAGCCAAGACAAGTAGAGGTTTGTTCCATTCAAGCTCCATGAGGTTTAATTCTAAAAAGCTTGAGAAATACATTTTCTAATGGCAGCTCAAGCTTGGATCTGTTACTAAGCTTGACAAGCTTTGATCAGATCTTAAGCTCCTTTATTCCACTGACAACACTGGCAAGAGCCATGCACTCAAAACTTTTACTTGGTCATCTTACACTATTGTTAGTTTTTTTATTTATCATTATTTTTTTTCATCTATTATGTATAAAACACTTTCTGTTAAGACTTTATTTTCTAGACTGTGCCAGGGTAATTTAATATAAAGACAATCCAATGATTAAATACAGCTCTGGAGGTTTAGCAAAATACACCCTGTCATCAAGTCAATGCTAAAAGGCTGAATTATAACTTCTGGCCATTAAAAGCAACGCAGATATAATCCATAAACACCATATTAGAGGAAATAACAAAACATTTATGAACTGTGAAAATAACATGAGTACATACCTGGCCCATCCGAAGATACACTTTGGTGTAACCAACTTGATACATTTCAGGGAGGACATTAAAATTTTTTAGAACAGCAACTGACAAGCTTAATGGGTCCTGAGATACATTTGTCTCCGGGAGCAGGAAACCATACCTAAATCACGTGCAGGGTTATGATAGGAATGATCAGCTTTAAAATAAGGAATTATTGGAGAACTAACAGATTGTATCTTATTTACCTTCCTGCAAATTCTTGATGAGTCATTCGAGTAGGATATCCAGATCTTGAGATCCTCACAACCTCCAAAACTCCACAACATCGGAGTTGCTTTGAGACAAGATCATCTTCATACTGGCCAGGAAGCTGCTTAGCATTTGGTTTTATGCAGCGAATGAAGTGAGGTGTAGTTTTCTCCAACTGGTGCATTAGTTTGAAGAGTTGACTCTGCAGGCAGGAACAACCACTCAACATTTTGCAAAATACAAATTATGCCAGAATGCAGATAAAAAAAAAGGTTGATGCTGTTGCCAGAAGAATTATTATTTTGCTCAAGCACAAGATACAATTTTTAGTATGCAGCGATCAATTCTAAAGCACCAAAAATCAACCAGTAAAAGTGTTCAAAATGCCAGAAAAATATAATTGTTATGCAGAACAGTAGAAGCTTATCTACCTTGAACTTTGTGCCAACACTTTGCATCGAGGGTTCCGACCCACCAAATTGGCTGGATGGACTTGCTAATTTCAGTAATTGACAACCACATGATGATAGCAATTGGATGAAATCAGAGTGCATTGGATCTCGGTTCTTTTCCAGAAAGCCATTTGTATCATACACAACCTGACAAAACTCCAAATATTAGTTTATTCTTTAACCTATTATCAACTTAAAGGTTCAGAAAGAATAAAAGTTTCGATGGATCAGAGTCAAATGTAATTTTAGCTGACAGCTGGAGATGCTACTCAAACAAAAGAGTAAAATATGTCAAATACAAGAAAAAGTACCCTCTATCAAAATAAATATCTTAGAGCATTTTCAATTATGAGAAATTACTTGTCTCATTGCTAAGATGCAAATAAATATTAAAATTTGGATTTAGAACAAATGAGTTCCGACATTAAGAGTTTCCTTTTTAATTTTTGGCATCAATTCCAACTACTGAGAAAAATTGAAGCTATAAAAGCTCTACAGAGTTTCATCATTATAGCTTTATCTAAAAGTGGATCAAATTTGCAACAGGTGCTTGGCCATGATTAGATGCTGCAATATAATTGTTTCCTATTATCTAATTAACTACTTAATAACAAGAAAATCCTAGAAGGAAGAAATATAAGCAGGAAGATATACAGCACCACTTTGCATCTTCAGCTATCCCGCATTATATGGAACTTTCTTTTTTTCCAGAATTGTTGATAATTAAATTTAAAACATGAAAATCATGAGTGAGAAAAGGGTGGAAAGATGGATGATGCAGAACGACCACCAATGGACATAAAGAAATATCTGCAAAATCATTAACAGTACAAGGGTTGAAGTCTTCGTAAATATCAGATCCCTATTTACAGGCTTTTTTTGTAACTTTTATTAACTTTTTCTGCGGTCAGTTGTTGTTGTCATCATGTAAGATTTTTCTTAAGCAAATTATGAACTGCTTTACATGTATTCATTTCAAATCTAATACAACGGAACAAGCAAAAACCCTGATTGAACTAAAGCTGCCAATCTGACTTAAAAATTCAACAGAGCAAAAAATCATAGCTCCTCAAAAGTAAACTATAACTCACCTCTCCAGCATAATGACAAACACCAAAAGCCCTGCCTCTTTCACCTTTAAAGCAAGGATTACCATTCAAATATTGCTTGAGCTTATTGGCAAAGGTTAAATCAGTGGCATTGGGGAAATTTGATTCCTCATCCAATAACGACAATAGCCCCAAAGGTTTCTGCAGAAATCAAAACAATCAAGGAGTGACCACCTTAAGTATAAGGCAAGCATTTTGATATCACATGCCTAGGAGAACTCTAAATATGCATGTGCAGGACATAGACAAGAGAAGCTGTTAAAATACCTTCTCAAAGAGATTTAAGCACTCTTGGTTATCCTCAAAATCAACTTTAGTCCAATCAATCCCATCCTCTTCATACTCCTGCAATTAATAAATAAAATGGTGAGTTTGACAGTTAAAACAATCAGATTCCATCAACCAAAATTCTTAAGCAGGAAGGGGGGAGAGAAAATACACCCAAAAAGTCAATGAGACTTTATAGCTGAGGAAATAAAAGAATCCAAGTTTTAAAATAGAGAAAAATGGTTTGCGATAATTAGTTGGTGTGATCAGAGCAATGCAGACCTAAAATATGACTTTCTACACATTTTAAAATGCAACTTACAAGTTAGCACAGAAATTTAACTGATTACTTATATGCTTCAATATTGGAGTTGCAACAATCTACATAGATGTCACATTTGTTTCATGCCTATGACCAGGCAGCATAACTTAATGGAAACAGAGAGGCCAGCAATTTTGGTGATGCATACTTCTTGATTCGCTTTTAAAAATCCCTCTTGCACAATTTTGATAGTGTCTAGACAGCAAAAGCATATTCATTTCATTTTTATTAATTAGAGATGACATGTAAACATTATTTCACAGTGAAAAAACACAGAAAATAAGTTTGCATATGAAATGATAGCATATGGATAGCATTTTGCACCATTGCAACCACGAAGGCCACTTAAGTGTTGATGTTGCTTCAATATGATATGCTTACCTGCTGCTCAAGTTTAAATAGATGCCGGTTGAAATGTTGCTGCAGCCTCTCATTTGCATAATTTATGCAAAATTGCTCAAAGCTATTATTCTGAAAATGTAACGAGGTGATCATCAGGGACACAAGTGTAGAGCACTAAAAGTCTCACCAAACAGATAGATAAGATTTATAAACCTTAAATGACTCAAATCCATAAATATCAAGGATACTTATGGATCTCCCAGTAATCATCAGTTCACCCACTTCAAATGACTTGTTTATTTGTACCACAAGCCACTCAAACAGGTCTGCATAGATAAACTTTGACAATGCATCTCTTCTATCAATAGCCTGAAAAGAATACGATAAGGAACCCTTAAAAAACCATGCATCACCGGTGAACATACAGTGCTTTTGGGGTAATGTGTGGGTAAATTTGTTTTCAAATGAAGAACTAAACATGCCTGCTGCATTGTCAATTTTTTAGCAATGCTATCCTTTCCAGCTTGGATTTTACGGCTTGATAGAGCCAACATCAGATCCTGGGCACTGCAATTTAATAGCCTGGCAGCACTGTTTACAGCTGCCAAAAGGAAAACAAATGGAATCAATCTTATTTCAGAAAAATCACCATGATATACCAGTGATAGCAAGTCATGAATTTAGCATTGCCTCATGCAATGTTCATGTTTGAAGATCCATTATTAATCAAAATCATTGGATAGATCCATTCCACTCATTCAACTGAATGTTTATATCAACAGACATTCAAACACATTCCACGTGTTGTTGATCATGCAAATACTATTTCAGCATGATACTTGAGATGAAATTGCACAAATGATTATGCTCATCCAAATTGCCATAGGAAATCCAGGACCAAACTCATTAAACCCCATCTCTTTCCAAGAAAATATTCTTCCTTTCGTGTTAGGAAGACACCAACTCTTAAAACAATGAACAGATTCAACTAGGCACTTGCACCTTTTTTATGATGACTTGAGACAAGCTAATCAAGCCAAAAACAATCAGTATGTGATTTCCCAATTCCATTTATGGTGGAATAAGAGAAAATAAGATGTTGTCAGCTATTGTCAAGTACTGAAAGCTGGCAATTCGATTTACTCAAATTGATATCACTCTTACCTTCATCGGCCAATGCCTCCACATGATTTTCATTGTCAATTACTTGAAATGAAATGTTTCCAAGCCATAATACTGCAGCAAGCATTGCAAATGCCTGCTCTTGATCTTCTTTGTGAATTTGAACAATGTCCAGGGCTTCCTGGGGAGACAAGGAAAATAACACACAAATAGGGAAAGATGGATGCTTATGACCATGAAATAAAATGAAGTGACAGTGGGCCTTCAACCCATAAACAGACAATCATTTGAATTACCACAAGCTTATGAAACTTCATGCCATCATCAACACCGTCGATTACCAAGCACTCACTCTGGTTAAGATACTTGTACTCACTAGCCATTTTAAGGTTAAGTCTATCTGCAGAAGAAACAAGAAATTACCCCAACTTATATCAATTGCTTAGTGGAACATAGAAGTAGAGAACACATGATATATGTTTACCTTTTCAAGAAAAAGAGCTGGAACATAGAAGTAGAGAACATAGAAGTAGCATGAGAGTTTCTGACTGATAACTACAATAAAGCCTTCCCAAACTAATCTCAGTCAGCTATATGGATTTATGATAGACCATTAACAAATTTCAGTGTGTTATGTCTTCTACAATTATTAATCACCAACAAAATTAGCATATAGAGAAGGTTCAAGCAATTGGATGATCTTCCATTTGGTTACAAAAAACATCTTTCCAATTTCGCAGATTTCATTTTCTTTTTTAACAGGAAAAGGTGTTCATTTGGCAGAACATGAAGAACTGTTTCCAATTATGAAAAATCACAAATGCATTATATTTTGAGAAAGACAACATAATACTTGAATACTTGATCAAGCATGAATATCATTTGAAAAAAAAAATAACAAATTATTATAATCTGAGGGCACAACAAGGATTTACAGGCTTCAACCACCAATGAAAATGAAAGCAATAACAATCTAAGAGAGGAAAAGCACTTTGGTAATAGTTAGTATCAAGAAACTGCGCAACAAAGTGGATTGACACCAGATGTTTTTTTGGATGCTAATAGGGTCAGGAAAAAAAAAACTTGAACTTGGTAGGAGCGAATGTTGTCCAGATGAAAAACAAAGCAAAATTGTATACAAGTTTCGACTTAAACATGGCAAAACAAGGACTCACAATTCTTCTTTTTTAAGGGAAAGGATGGGGGGGTTTGCAATATTTTTGGGGAGAAAGAAAAAAGGCTTTGATTTTTCCAAGACTGAGCGAACCTTCATTTCCCAGTGCAACTAACATTCAGTTGAAATTCTAGAAGTTATAGACTCGTGAGAAACTATTAGCCTAAGCAGCACTATGTCAATGCTACTAGTTCAGCCCTTTCTGTTCTGTGAAAGAATGGAAAATACATGCATCCCATGCAAAAACAGTACCTCTAAGAGTCGATGGAGCACCAGCACAAAGTTGATAGAAGATATGGTATGATCTTTCACCATTGGCAAGCTGAACTACTCTTGACTGGTCAAATCAGAAAATGTAATTTCAGAAATGGATGGTGATGCTGATTGACATTCCAAGCTAAAACTTCAGAAGCAGGGGTAGCTTACCTTTTCAAGTAGGACTATCAACAATTATCATCGGCGAATGGTTTTTGAATATACATGGTTCAAGTTAATCAGTAACCAGATATCAAATGGCAGACTAATAATGACAATCTATTCAACTTCAACATACTTACAAGTTTGGATTTTAGCACCACAAATCTTTCCTGATGCGGTAAAATGAATTTCAATCAACTTTCCCTGCACCAATTGAGAATTACCTATAAACCAAATTGCAAGAACAACAGATTTAGGAATCTAACCCAACAAGAAGAAAAAGAATTGGTGACAGCTTACAAATCTACTAGAGTTGTCATTCCTGGATGTTTTTGCATTCCCAAATGCTTCAAGTATACAATTGGTCTGAAGGATTTCAGACTCCATACCATCATTGCCACAACCAAGAGCAGCCAAGTACTGCATAGCATACTTTGCTGTCTCAGTTTTCCCAGCTCCACTTTCACCACTGTAGGATAAATAATAAAAGTACAGAGAAGCAGAAATATCTCAATTGCTCATGAAACATGAAAGAGGTAATTAAAGCTGCATAAAAGAAAACACCACAAGACAACAAGGGAAAATATCATGGAAAAGCTCCAAATTAGACTACATTAATGAAAGAAAAAGGCAACAAACCTTATGATTATGGATTGGTTCTTTTCATCTGCAAAACCGCATACAGGAAAAAAAAATAGAATGAAGAAATAAGAACTCTCAGAAACAATACCAACTTCAAACTCAAATGGTGAAAGGAAAAAAAAACGATTCATCCACCTCTCATCATCTCATTATAAGCAGCATCTGCTATAGCATAAACATGAGGGCTGTCCTTAGCATTCTGCTTGTAAGAAGTGAGGGTTTCATTTCCATAAATTGGAATGTCTTTAAAAGGATTGACAGCAATCAAAACTGGCCCTGCTTTACTCTGTGGAAGGAAACACAAGAGCCAGTCAAAGACAAGCAAAAAGGAAACATAAATTTGGCTTGCAAGGCAATTGCATGACCATTAGAATTATATTCTACTCACATAAATCAGATCCTGAGCATATCTGTGCTTAATATTATGAAGCACAGAAGGTTCATTTAAATAACTAAGCTGTATGAGATCATCTACACCCTCAAGGACATCAGGATTTGCAGGTATGAGCTCTTCTGTAGACACTTTGATAACCTAGCAAAATGACAAGCATTATTGCATATATAATCCACCAAGGAAGTAACCAGCACATGTTTAAATAGAATCAGGGATAAAAGGAGCTTATTAACTTACAGTTCCTGATGAAAGTGAAACAGTTGCTTCATCCCCTGAAGTAGACTGTATCTTTCCTATCCCCCATTGCCCATTTGGGAGCCGACACCAGACTCGTAGCCTCTGAAAAAAAAATGTGTAAATTAATGTTTCAATTCTCACAAATTTAAAGAAAAAGCAGAGAGAATTTTCACACAAAAGTATGCTCTTCTCAAAACAAATCTGGTGCCTTCTGGGAAGCTACAGTAATAATTGACAATAAAATAACAAATCCTTAGTATCTAGCCTCTCTAAACACTTCAGCTACAGTGGATCTTCTAATTTAAATTACTTACTAGAGGGTGTTTGGCACAGCTTTTGCTACTGCTTTTAGGTGCTTTGGGCTTAAAAATGCATTAAATTGATGTTTTTTAGTGATTTCTGATGATTTTGATGTGATAATGTCAAAAATAAAAAACAAAATTGAAAGAATGCATTTTCAAGCAAAAAGCTATTTTGAAAAGCACCCTGCACCACAATCCTAGACACCCATTTATGATAAAAGGTGGCATCCAAGTACACACTACGTGATACCTACTAACTCATCTCAACAACACAACAAAGTTAACTTGTATCTTCTTTCGGACTCTGCCCCACCCACCATAAACCATTAACAATAACAACTCTGCTCTTTCTTCAAAGTTAGTCTTCCAGTAAGTACAGCAATATAGAATAGGAACTAATGTTCTCTTCGAGCTTAAGTACCCCTGCTGCTACACATGACACCATTGAATTCTCCATGATTAGAAACTTTCTTTAACTCTTAAAATTACTATTTCTGCCGTGTAATTATAACAAAAACCTTAACTAACAAAACATGCATAACAATAAACACCCAAGCATTCCTCTTCTTGCAACACGAAATTGCAAACTAATAATAATATTACACACCAATAACCAAGTTAATCCATCAAAATAAGAATAAAAACCAAACACATTAATTAATTTTGTTCATCAGTTACCTTCTTGATAAAATAACCAATGTTATCATCCCACTCTGGCTCTTTCCCCTTTGGCACTGAACCCATGACTGGTCCCTTCCCTTTCTCATTATTCTCTTCTACATACGGATTAGAATCCACACAATTTTGATCTTTCCTCATTTTCTTGCTTCCGAAACTCCCTGATTTGTACCCTAACTCCTTCTCCTTTCTTTTATTATACTCCTTCACTTTAGTAACTCTTGTCTCCACTTTGCTCTCCACTTGTCCATTGGAACCAACTTTAAAGTCTGTAGGCAGTGACTGGCGTGCCGATGGAAGCCGTGCCCTAGAAGCAGGCCGTGCTGGCAAAGCAGGCGGCAGGTCCTTTGAATTCTCCAAAGCCTCATCTCGTCGCCGCAGCGAATCTAGCATCTCCTCCAGAGAGCTCCTTGTCACCGCAGCTGGTGATGCTGATAACATCATTTTTATCGCCAATTTTTCTTCCAATGTCAAAACCCTGAAAAAATGACACACCAGTAACTCATAATCTTTAAGAAGAACGCTCAAAGTGGGACCTCCAAAATTAGATTACAGTCAGGATTTCTCCTAACAACTTGGGATCGATGCTTGCGTTTATGAGGCCCAGAAGGTAAAAGAAGATGACACAAATTAGGTTTTTCTTTTCTGTTTTGTTTTTTCTCTATTGAGTCAAAAATTGAATAAAAAAATAGAAAGAACTGATTCAACAACAAACTCTAAAATTGTCACCAAAAGCTCAGAAACTTGTAATTCAGTACACAACACTTTCAAAAAACAAAACAAAACAGCTTAGATCATCTGCTTAAGATCAACATGGGACCCGCAAACTTAAATTAACAACTAATGACCGGTGATTATGAGGCCCGAAATGCAAAAGAAAAGGGAAGAAACTCAACTTGACACCATCTTTGCAATAAATTATTATATATACAGAAAGTTTCTAACTTGGGGTGGTTTTGTGATTAAAACAAATATTAAAGAGGAACATAAAAAACGAAGAAAAGAAAACTATAATTCAACAAAGAAGTCGATAATTGTTACCAAAAGCTGAAAAATTGGGATTTATTAAGGACAGCTTGACAGCTTACAAACCCTAATCTGGATCAAAACTACAAATTTCCAGAAACAATAAAGAAGACAAAAATCTCAAATTCAAAATAAAAACAGCTTCTTGTCTCAAAAACTCAAAATTGATGTTTAGACAAGACAACAATTCAATAATAATAATAATAATAATAGAACAAGTATACTTACAATTGGTAACCAGAAACTCGAAATCTTTGTCTCCAACAAACGCCACCTTGTCCACTTCGAAGCTAAAGACCCAAAAAAGAAAACTTAATCTGGACAGAAATTTAAGGCTAGAGGTTTTAAGAGAAGGCGAGATTTACAGGTGGAAACAAGAAAACAAATTTCGTTTTAAGGAAAAAAGAGCGTAAGTTACGAGGGAGGTTGAAAGAGTAACAAAATGTGGTTTGAGTTCTGTTAAGAAAACAAAAAACAGAGAGAGAGAAAAACAAACCTTGAGACAACAAGGAAAGAGGGAAAAAAGCTGTTTTTTTATAGAAAAAAAAGAAGGGAAAACAGCAGAA